>Ga0180007_10002948_pt1 | contig 19588 bp, 29 predicted proteins | sample MM_PC_MetaG_FD_121122 | JGI IMG/M metagenome (GOLD analysis project Ga0180007, IMG submission 121122) | Groundwater microbial communities from the Aspo Hard Rock Laboratory (HRL) deep subsurface site, Sweden - MM_PC_MetaG | ecosystem: Environmental > Aquatic > Deep subsurface > Groundwater... | reverse complement strand
GATTTCAGATGTAATGTTTTCATACATCTGAATTGTTTCTCAAAACCTCCAAAATTACTTGTAAAAGGCCATTAAATCAATCAAGCATTACACAAAAATAACCTAATCATCCCTAATATTCTATCAATCTACGATCCTAATAATCAATTAGTTTATATGATCCAAGTTCAGTCAATGTTAAAGGTAGCTGATAATTCTGGAGCCAAACGCTTGCAGTGTATTAAGGTTCTGGGAGGCTATAAACGTCGTTATGCCCAAGTGGGCGATGTTGTTACCGCGGCCGTTAAAGAAGCCCAGCCGCATTCCGGCATAAAAAAGGGCCAGGTTGTGCATGCCGTTTTAGTCAGACAGAAAAAGGAAAGCCGGAGACAGGACGGTTCTTACATTAGATTTGATGATAATGCTGCTGTAATTATCGATAAAAAATCCAAAGAGCCGAAAGGAACGCGTATTTTTGGGCCAGTAGCCAGAGAGTTGAGAGCTAAAGGTTTTAATAAAATTATTTCTTTAGCCCCCGAGGTGCTTTAATATCAGACCATTAGATTATTTGAGTATTAGAATATTTGAATAATAGAAATTACAAATAATCTATGAACCTAATAATCTAATATTCTATCAATCAAATAATCAAATAGATAAGTATGAAGATAAAAAAGAACGACAAAGTAATAATAATTGCCGGCAAGGATAAAGGGAAAAGCGGCAAGGTAATGCAGGTTTTTTCTAAAGAGGGCAAGATTGTAATTGAAGGGCTGAATCTCCGCCATAAGCATGTCCGGCCGCGTCGGCAGGGCGAGAAAGGCCAAAGAATTGAGTATTCAGCGCCTTTGGACGCTTCTAATGCGATGCTGGTGGATTCTAAAACCGGTAAACGCACCAGGGTTGGTTATAAAATTTTAGAAAACAAGGAAAAAATTAGAATATCTAAAAAATCAGGTGAATCAATATAAACGTAGCCAGTAACCAGTAGTCAAGAATATGACTTTAAAAGAAAAATATCAAAAAGAAGTAATTAAAAAAATGAGAACAGAGTTTAATTACCAAAATGATCTGACCGTGCCCAGGATTGTTAAGGTTGCTCTTAATGTTGGCATTGGCCGCAGTAAAGACGACCCTAAAGCGGCTGAAACAGTCGAAAATACCTTAATAAGAATTACGGGGCAAAGGCCTGTTTATACTTTAGCTAAAAAATCTATCTCTGCTTTTAAAGTCAGAGAAGGCATGAAAGTCGGTTTAAAAATTACTTTAAGAGGCAAGCGGATGTGGGATTTTTTAGAAAAATTAGTGAATGTTTCTTTGCCTCGAGTTAGAGATTTTCGTGGCTTACCCGTTAAAAATGTCGATCAGAACGGCAATTTAAATATTGGTTTTAAGGAACATATGGTTTTCCCGGAGATTAAGTCCGACGAAGTAGAAAAAATCCATGGCTTAGAGGTAGCGGTAACTACCACCGCCAAAAAACAGGATGAGGGTTTTAAATTATTAAAATATTTAGGATTCCCGTTTCAAGAATCGTAATTCATAATTTGGGTCAGCAATAACGAACCCCGAATAACGAAATATCTATGGCAATTAAATCAAGGATTGTAAAATCACAACAGAAGCCAAAATATTCAACTAGAATTGTTAGGCGCTGTTGGCGCTGTGGCCGCAACCGAGGCTATTTGCGCAAGTTTAAATTATGCAGAATTTGTTTTAGGGAACTGGCGAGCAAAGGAGAGATCCCGGGAATTACAAAGTCCAGCTGGTAAGATCGTGTATCGTGCCGGCCATAGGCCGGTCTAGGCCAAAGGCCCATCAGCCTATGGCTCGAAGCCTTTGGCTGATATCATATATCGTGTATCGTGCTCGCCTCGCCGTAGCTTGAGCGGAGCGAGAGCATAGGCGGGTATTATGTATCAATTAGTCAATTAATCTATTAATCAAATAGTATATGATGACAGATCCTATTTCCGACATGTTAACTAGAATCAGAAATGCTGTGGCTGTTCAAAAGCCGGAGATTGTTTTGCCTTATTCAAAAATAAAGCATGAAGTCGCTAAAATTCTTAAAAAAGAGGGTTATATTTTAGAGGCGGAAATAATCGAAGATAGATTTAATAATTTAAAAATAGTTTTAAAATATAATAATGGCAAACCGGCCATCACTCACATTAAAAGGATAAGCAAGCCGGGCCGCAGAGTTTATGTTTCCAGAGATAAAATACCTTATATATTAAACGATTTAGGCATTGCCATTTTTACCACCTCTAAGGGGTTGATGACTAATCGTCAAGCCCGAAGGTCTAAAATCGGCGGAGAAATTTTATGCGAAGTGTGGTGAAGTCGTGTATCGTGTATCCTGTATCCTGTATCGTGCCTGCCTGCCGTAGCTTCAGCGGAGACGGGTATCGTGTATCAATTAAACAAATTATTCAATTAGTCTCGGCCATAGGCCGGTCAGCCTATGGCTGAAAATAGTCAAATAATAGATATGTCAAGAATCGGTAAAAAACCAATAGCTATTCCCCCAAAAGTCGAGGTTAAACTCAATGGCCATCAAGTAATGGTTAAAGGGCCTCGGGGCAGTTTAGAGCTGATTTTAAACAGTAAAGTCAAAACAGAAATAACAGACAAGGAAGTAATTATTTCAGTTAATAATTCCGAAGATAAAGAAGAAAAATCACTCTGGGGGCTTTCCAGAAGTTTGGTCAATAATATGATTGAGGGAGTAGTTAATAGTTTTAGTAAACAGCTGGAGATTAACGGCATTGGTTATAAGGCCAGCGTTCAGGGCCATAAGTTAATTCTTAATGTGGGCTATTCTCATCCCGTTGAATATGAAATTCCTCAAGGAATTGAAATTAAAGTTGAAAAAAATGTTATTACTATTACCGGCATCGATAAACAGCAGGTGGGCCAAGTAGCCGCAGAAATCCGCAGCATCAGAAAGCCAGAGCCCTATAAAGGCAAAGGTATTAAATACATTGATGAAATAATCAGAAGAAAGGTAGGCAAGGCAGTCAAGGGATCAGAAGGATAATCACGTATCATAATTATGAAAGATCAAAATAAGATTAAAAATCAATTAAAGCAGAGAAGGGCAGCCAGAGTAAGAGGCAGAATTAACGGCGGCGCTCAATTCCCTCGAATCGCAGTTTTTAAAAGCTTAAAGCACTTATCAGTCCAGGCGATTGATGATACGGCCGGTAAAACTTTAGCCAGTGTTTATGATACAGACGTAAAAGCTAAAGATAAAAAAACTAAAGCTAAAGAGATTGGCTTGCTTTTAGCTAAAAAGCTTTTAGAAAAAAAAGTTACTAAAGCTGTTTTTGACAGAAGGCATTATAAGTATCATGGATTGGTAAAAGAAATTGTCGAAGGAATAAGAGAAGGAGGAGTAAAAATATAGATTTGTAACTGGTAATTTATTATTCGTTTATTCGGGCAATAAATTACAAATAATTAATAATGAACTTATGGCTAGACAAGGAAAAAATAATAAAAGTTCCAGAACAAAAGCTGACATGGAGTTTGAGCAGAGAATTATTGATTTAGCTAGAGTCACCAGGGTGATGGCGGGCGGCAAAAGGTTAAGATTTAGAGCATGCGTGGTTTTAGGTGATAAAAAAGGCAAAGTCGGTTGGGCCGTGGCTAAAGGGGCCGATGTGGCTATTGCTGTTAATAAGGCCGTCAATAAAGCTAAAAAAAGAATTTTTAAAGTGCGGTTGGTTAATAATACCATTCCTCATCAGATAGAAAAAAAGTTTAAAGCGGCCAGAATTTTGCTTAAACCGGCCGCCGAAGGCACCGGTATTATTGCCGGCGGGGCAGTAAGAGCTATTTTGGAATTGGCCGGCATTCCTAATATTTATGGTAAAATTCTAGGGAGAACTAATAATAAAATAAATAATGCGATTGCCACCTTTGAAGCTTTAAAAGATTTAAAATATCCCTTAAGTTTACAAGAAAAAACCAATGAAACCGCTGCTGTTGCCGTTATTGATGAGAAAAGTTCAGAAGAATATCAAGAAAGAGATTTAGATAAGGAAGAAGAGTTAGAAAAGAAACAAGAAAAGTTGTTGAAGAAAGAGGGCATTGAGGAAGATCAAGTAAAAGCCAAGATCCATAATCCATAATTAATAACTTCTATGAAAATGTTGGGATTATATAATTTGAAAGCCAGCCCGGGCTCTAAAAAAAAGAAGAGAAGAGTTGGCCGCGGCAATGCTTCGGGCAGGGGCAATTATTCGGGCCGGGGCATGAAAGGGCAAAGATCACGATCCGGCGGTAAAAACAAATTAGCCCTTAGAGGCGTTAAAACGTATCTGCAGCGCATTCCCAAAGCTAAGGGCTTTAAAACTCTTAAGCCGGAAATGGAAGTGGTTAATATTAAGCTACTTAATGAAAAGTTTAGCGCTAATGATGAAGTGACCCCTAAAAAATTATTAAATAAAGGATTGGTAAAGTCTACTAGATTTGGGGTAAAGATATTAGGCCAGGGCCGTCTCACCAAAAAACTGACGGTTAAGGCGAATCGGTTTTCAAAAACAGCTAAAGATGCTATCATTAAGGCAGGAGGCCAGGCTGAAATAATAAGAAAGAACAAGAAGAAAGAATCAAATAAGACTAAAGAATAATTGTAAAATTTCGAATTTTGAATTTTGAATTTCGAAATTAGGAATTTATTCTAAATTAGGATAATTCAAAATTCGAAATTTAATTTATATGTGGACTAAATTACGGCAAATTTGGAAAACTAAAGATTTAAGAAAAAGCATCCTGTTTGTTTTAGCTATGCTGATAGTTTTTCGCATTGCTGCCCATGTGCCGATCCCCGGAATCGGCATCCAGAGTTTAAGGGAATTTTTCGGGCAAAATCAGATATTAGGCCTTTTAAATATTTTTACGGGCGGCGGCTTAGAAAATTTTTCAATAGTCATGCTGGGCGTTGGCCCTTATATCACCGCTTCTATTATTTTCCAGCTTTTAACCATGATTATTCCTAAGTTGGAAGAAATGTCCAAAGAACCCGGCGGCCAGCAAAAGATTAATAGCTACACCAGATGGCTGACTTTGCCGCTAGCCGGACTGCAGGGCTATGGTTTTATCACAATCTTACAGCGTCAGTCAGGCAATCTTTTAGGCGATTTAACACCTTTTCAGTGGGGCTCTGCTCTTATAACCATTATGGCCGGCACCATTTTTTTAATGTGGATCGGCGAGCTTATTTCCGAGAAGAAGATCGGCAACGGTATTTCTTTGATTATTTTTGCGGGCATTGTGTCGGGACTTCCTTCGGCCCTGCAAAGAACTTTGGCTGTTTTTGATCCCTCGCAAGCCATGAATATTTTAATTTTTGTAGCCATTGCCATTGTTACTATTGTAGCTGTTGTGATAATGACAGAGGGCCAGAGGAATATTCCGGTCAATTATGCCAGGCGCATCAGGGGCAACAGAATGTATGGAGGAACCAACACCCACCTGCCTTTAAGGGTTAATATGGCCGGGGTCATCCCAATTATTTTTGCCATTTCCATTGTGCTATTTCCGCCAATGATTGCTCAATTTTTTGTTGGCGCTTCTTCGGCCTGGATATCGGGAGCCGCCAAGTTTATTATCAATATTTTTCAGAATCAGGTATTTTACGGCGTTTTTTACTTTTTATTGGTATTTGCCTTTACTTACTTTTATACTTATATTGTTTTTCATCCCAGTCAGATTGCGGAAAATTTGCAAAAACAAGGCGGCTTTATTCCCGGTATTAGGCCTGGTCGTCATACCGCAGATTATCTGCAGAGCACTGTCAATAAAATTCTTTTAGCCGGCGCTTTATTTTTAGGCCTCATAGCTGTTTTACCGATCATCATACAACCCCTTACGGGCATGAGCACTTTAGTTATTGGCGGAACCAGCTTGTTAATCGTGGTAGCCGTGGTGATTGAAATAGTTAAACAAATAAATTCTCAATTGACTATGAGGGATTATGACAGTTTATAGCAGACACCGGTTTGATCCTTGCTAAAATTAAAATTTTATGTTACAATGTCATTAGTGGCCTCTAAGGCCGTTTTTAAGACCATTATTTTTTAGCTAAAAAGTTATTCTTAAATAATGAATAATTAGCTAAAATTAGCAAAAAAAATGAATAAATTAATCCAATATGTTAAAGACAGCCGAGCCGAACTTAAAAAAGTAGTTTGGCCCTCCAAAAAAGAAACCCAAAATCATACCTTGATGGTAATTGGGATTTCTTTGGCCGTAGCCGCTTTTTTAGGCATTATTGATTACGGGCTGAATCTTGTTATAGAGTTATTTATATAAACCTATTTAAGGAAGATAGGAAGTCAGGAGTTCAGGAGAAACGAATGTAATTTATGTAATAATTTTCTAACCCCCTAACTTCCTGATCTCCTAAGTTCCTATTAATAAACCACTATGCCCAAGCAAGTCTTACAACAAGGCAAACGCTGGTATGTTATCCATACCTATTCCGGCTATGAAGAAAATGTCTGCAGAAATCTGAAGCAAAGGATAGAATCTATGGATATGGAAGATAAAATTTTTGATGTTTTGGTACCTATGGAAACCAAAATTAAGATTAAAAACGGCAAAAGGACCTATGTAAGAGAAAAGATTTTCCCGGGTTATGTTTTAGTCAATATGGTTGTTAATGACGACTCCTGGTACGTGGTCAGAAACACACCTAACGTTACCGGCTTTATCGGTTCCGGCACTACGCCCACGCCGGTTTCTGAAGAAGAAATTAAAGAACTGCAACGGCGCATGGGCATCGAAGAGCCGACCTATAAGGTGGATGTTTCTATTGGTACGCCGGTGAAAATATCCGACGGGCCCTTTAAGGATTTTGAGGGCAAGGTTTCGGAAGTGGATGAAGCCAAAGGCAAAGTCAAAGTTTTAGTTTTGATGTTTGGCAGAGAAACGCCGGTAGAGCTGGATTTTTTACAAGTTAAGAAGCTCTAAAATATTAGAATATTAGAATATTTGATTATTTGAGTATTTTCCGCCAAAGGCGGATGCGCCTCTGGCGCAGACTATTTGAAAAAATAAATATTCTAATAGTTTATCAGTCAAATAATCTATCAATCAAATAGTCAAATAATCAATTAATCTATTAAGCAATTATTATGATATGGCTAAAAAAGTAAAGACAATTATCAAGCTGCAAATTAAAGCAGGGCAAGCTAACCCTGCACCTCCGGTTGGTCCGGCGCTGGGCCAGCATGGTTTAAATATTCAGGAATTCTGCGCCAAATTTAACGAAGCCACCAAAGATAAAGGAGGCGATATAATCCCTGTAGAAATTACTGTTTATATCGATAAAAGCTACGATTTTAAATTAAAGACTCCGCCCGCCGCTGAATTAATTAAAAAGGCGGCTAAGATTCAAAAAGGTTCTGGCAAGCCGCTGACAGAAAAAGCCGGCAAAATCACCAAGGCCCAGCTTAAAGAAATTGCCGAAAAAAAGATGCCCGATTTAAATGCTGTTGATATAAAAGGGGCGATGAAAATTATTGAAGGCACGGCCAGGCAGATGGGCGTAGTGATTGAGTAAATCATTAGAACACTGGAACATTAGAACATTAGAGCACTGCTCCCATGCTCAAATATTATTAATCGAGGGACCCGCTTTTACTCTTTGACTTTGTTCAGAGTTTTTGGCGGGGCATGCACCTCGTTGAAAGGTTTATATAAATGTCAAAAAAATCTAAACGCTATCAGGAGGCCAAGGCCAAAGTCAATGCAGACCAGTCATATCCTCTTGATGAAGCGATTAAACTTTTAAAAGAAACATCAAAGGTCAAATTTGACGCTTCGGTGGAAGTTCATGTAAAATTAGGCATTAACCCTAAAAAGGGCGATCAGATTATCAGGTCAGCAGTTACCATGCCTCACGGCACTGGTAAAACCAAAAAGATAGCCGCTTTTGTCACTCCGGCCAAGGAAAAAGAGGCCAAAGCCGCCGGCGCCGACGTGGTGGGCGGCAAAGAGCTGATTGAGCAGATTAAAAAAGACGGTAAGATTGATTTTGAAGTGGCCGTGGCCGAGCCGGCTATGATGAAAGATTTGGCGGTTATTGCCAAAACTCTGGGCCAAAAGGGCTTAATGCCCAATCCTAAAACAGGGACTGTTACCCCAGACGTTAAAAAAGCCGTTGAAGAGCTGAAAAAAGGCAAAGCCAATTTTAAAAACGATGATACTGCCAATATCCATCTGATGATCGGCAAAGTTTCTTTTCCCGAAGAACAGCTTAAAGAAAATTTTCAAACTTTTATGGAAGCCCTAAAAAAAGCCAAGCCCGATTCGGTTAAAGGCGCTTACATAAAATCAATAACCCTGGCTTCCAGCATGGGACCGGGGATAAAAGTGCAATCATAACTAATTTTTATATGCCAACCTACGAAACATTATATACGGGCGGTGTGGCCGAAAAAGAAGTTATTGGCGCAAATCCAGATTTTAAAAAAGGGGACGAGAGAAAGTATTTACCATATGAAGAAGCAATGGCTAAGGTTAAAGAAATTCAGACCAAAAGCAAAATGCCCTATAATCCGGCCTGCCCCGATGTAAAACGTTATCCTTTTGCTTACGATTTATATGCTAAAGTAGGCACTCTACTAGGTTTTGAGGATGAAGACTGGAAAAGGGGCAAGCTGAAATTTTTTACTGCCCTTGGTTCCCAGTTAGATTTTTGTCACGGGGTAGACGGTTTTTTGGAACTGGAATTAGAAAGCGGCGATAAAGTTCAGGTAACATTTGACATTACTATTAATCCCAATAAAGTGTCGTATAAAGCCGATATAATAATCGCCGTGCCGGCAGACGGCTTTGATTTTAACGATAACTATGATTTAGAAATTTTTGATGAATTAATTGAAGAGAGGAGCGAAGAGATTGCCGGTTTATTTCAAGAAAAAATATCACAATTAAATAGAAGGAGAGAGGAAAGGATAGTTGCTTATGGGTAATAAAAAAGATGACGAAGTGGCCTCCAGACGAGTTGCCAGAAAACTAATCGGCGAGTTGCCTGTGGATGAGGATGATCAGTTCAATGATGAGAGTGAAGAAGAATCACCAAATCCAGGTGATAAAGGAGGAGACAAATAGACCAAACAGTGAATAATTTTACTGCTGGTGGCGGGGGGTTTTTCTCGCCACTTTTTTATTTGTCAGACTTTCAATATTCTGCTAAAATATATATACTTTAACTACTATTTTTTATTAAATTTATGAGCGTTTTACCTGCGGGCAGAACCCAGCCCAGGCCTAACTGGGACGAATATTTTTTAAAGCTGGCTATGCTGGCCTCGGAACGTTCCACCTGCCCCAGAATGCACTGCGGCTGTGTCATTGTTAAAAATAATCATGTTATTTCTACCGGTTACAACGGTTCTATTGCCGGCCAGCCCCATTGCGAGGATGTTGGCTGTTTGGTTGAAAACGATCATTGCATCAGAACAAATCATGCCGAAATCAACGCCTTGGTGCAGGCAGTCAATTACGGGAGTAATATTGAAGGCGCAACGGTCTATGTCACCAACATGTCCTGCACCACCTGCGCTAAAGCTTTAATTGCCGCTGGCATAAAAAGAATTGCGGTATTTACGGATTTTCATGATACCAAAGCAACGCAATTTTATACTGAAGCCGGGGTTAAAATTGATAAATTGCCGATGCCTTTGAATATTATTGATTATAATTTAGTCAGTTTTACTTCGGCAATCAAGACAGAAAAAAGCAATTGAATTTATATGATCATCGGCTTAACAGGCAAGATGGCCGCCGGCAAAGGAGCGGCGGCAGAGTATTTAAAAAGCAAGGGCTTTAAGTATTATTCTTGTAGCGATGTTTTGCGCGAAGAACTAAAAAATCGCGGCTTAACAGAAGATATACCAAGCCTTAGAAAGATCGGCAACAAATTAAGAACCAAGGAAGGACCAGGCGTTTTAGGCAAAAGATTATTAGCGCAAATTGAAAAAAATCAGGACCAGCCGGCCATTGCCGACAGCATTCGCAACCCGGCGGAAATCGCAGAACTTAAAAAAGCCAAAACTAAATTTATTTTAATGGCCGTAGATGCGCCTTTAGAACTGCGCTATGAGCGAACCGTTGCCCGCGGCCGGGCCGGTGATAAAATGACTTTGGCAGAGTTTAAGGAGCAGGACTTTAAGCAATTAAAAAGCCAAGACCCCAATGCCCAGCAGATTCTCGATTGCTTTAAACTGGCCGATTATACTATAGTTAATGATGGCACCCTAGTAGAGCTTCATCAAAAAATTGACGAAATTTTAAACGATATCAATAACTTTTAACTTTTAAATCTATGACAGAATTCGATTTGCTTTTAAGATTATTCTTAGCCCTGGTTTTTGGCGGCATCATCGGCTGGGAAAGGGAAAAAGGCCATAAGCCAGCCGGCCTTAGGACTCATATGCTGGTGGGCATGGGTTCCTGCTTGTTTACTATGGTTTCCTTTTTAGCCCTAACCGGCCTGCAGAATTTTTATTTAGACCCCACCAGAATTGCGGCCGGCATTGTAACGGGCATTGGCTTTTTAGGCGCGGGAGCCATTTTACAGTCCAAAGGCGAAGTCCACGGCTTAACCACTGCCGCCAGCATTTGGATGGTGGCGGCTATTGGCATGGCTGTCGGCTATGGCCTGTTTATTCTGGCTGCCGGCGCTGCTATCCTTTCTTTGCTGGTTTTGTATCTTTTAGAAAAACTTGAAGAAAAGTCGTCTAATGTTAAAAGTTAAAATTAAAAAATTATACCCAGGCGTTAAATTGCCTAATTATGCCCATTCTGGCGATGCCGGGATGGATTTGTATTCTTTGGAAGATAAAGAATTAAAACCGGGCCAAAGATATAATTTTATGATTGGTTTTGCCTTGGAGTTTCCTGCTGAATATGTGGCCATTGTCAAAGATAAAGGCGGCCCTTCTAATAAATACGGCCTGCATACTATGGGCGGCGTTTTCGATTCATCATACCGAGGCGAATATAACGTGGAGCTGATTAATTTAAGCCAGGAAGCGTATACTGTTAAAAAAGGCGATAAACTGGCGCAATTAGTCATTCTGCCGGTGGAAAGAGCAGAATTAGAAGAAGTGGATGAGCTGGAAGAATCATCCAGGGGCGATGGCCGGTTTGGTTCTACCGGAATTAAATAACAAATAATAAGCGGGAGATTTTCATTTTTCATTTTTCACTACAGATATGACTAAGCCAAAGCGAGAAATTTATCTTTTAGAGGGTTTATCGCCGGAGGTTAGGGCTGTTACTTTTGCCAAAACTTCCCGCAGTCCAAAATCGTTCAGAGATATTGCGGCGGAATTAACAGAAGAAAAATCAGCCGAGTTTCACGAAAAGTGGGTGGTGGGCTATGGCCATGCTTCGGTAGCCGAGCATGCCTTTCTTTCGATTGCTTTAGAAAATGTTTCATCGCTGGCCTGCAAGTATATTGAAGACAACCGTTTGTCATCTTTTACCGAAAAATCATCCAGATACCAAACTTTTAACAAAACTCAATACTATACTCCTAAAGATATTGCGGAATCAAAATATGCCAAAGAGTATCAAGAAGCGCTGGATAATCTTTTTGATACTTATGAGGAGTTTTATCCAATTATGGAAGAATTTATCCAGAAAAAATACCCCCAAACAGAAAAACAGTCAGCAGGCTTGTATAAGAGCGTAACTAAAGCCAGAATCTGCGATAATATCAGGTATCTTCTGCCTCAAGCTGTTTACAGAAATCTTGGCTGGACAATTAATGCCAGGAATTTAGAACTGGCCATTGTTAAGTTTTTATCCAATCCGTTGACCGAAGTGCGGGAGATTGGCCAGGACATTAAAAAAGCGGCTATATCAGAGCTGCCGACCTTAATTAAGTTTGCCGACCAGAATGAGTATATTTTCAAAACCAATGAAAAACTGGGAGAGCTATCAAAAAAATATGATCAGAGATTTGGCCAGCCAGAGATGAAAGAAAACATCAATATTGTCAATTACGATAAAGACGGCGAGGACAGGCTGGTAGCAGCGTTATTATATAAATTCAGCCGGCATAATTTTGAAAAAATACTAGCCGAGGTCAAAAAAATGTCTTCTGCTGAAAAGGAAAAAATCATAGAAGAATCGCTAATCCGCAGAGGCAAGTTTGACCAGCCGTTCAGAGAGCTGGAACATCTTTATTATAATGTAGATTTTTTAATGGAATACAGCGCCTGGTACGATCTGCAGCGCCACAGGATGTGTACGCAAACGCACCAGCTGCAAAGCTTTGATTATGGTTATGCCACGCCCGAAGAAATCAAAGAAGCGGACCTAGAAAAGCAATATCTAGAAGCTCAAGAAAAAGCCAAGGATTTATTCAATAAAGTGGTTAAAATTTTTCCCTGGGAAGCTCAATACATCTGCACTTTTGCTGTTTATACTCGAGTTTTTTACACTATGAATCTTAGAGAGTTGCATCATTTTATATCGTTGCGCAGCGGCCCTAAAGGCCACATTGCTTATCGCCGGGTCGCCCAAAATCTTTGGAAAAAACTTAATGAAATTCAGCCAATGTTAGCCAAATTTATAAGGGTAAATATGGAAAACGAAAGCGAGTCTTGGGCGGCGACACTTGATAATAAAGCATACGACATGAATCCGTTTGCAGCCAGAGAAAGGTTGAAGCAAAATAAAGGATAAAAAAATGCACGAAGGCCTCTTTATAGTCATCTACGGCATCAACAACATTGGCAAATCCACGCAAGTGGAAATGCTTTTAGAAGCTTTGGAAAAAGCCCAGCTTAAGGTTGAGCATTTAAAATATCCAATTTACGATTTACAGCCAACTGGTCCAAAAATTAATGAAATATTACGGAGTGGCGGAAAGCAGAATATTTCTGAAGAGGAACTCCAGGAACTGTATGCCCAAAACCGCCGCGATTTTCAGCCCCAGCTCTGTAAAAAAATAAATGAAAGTGTTAATATAATAGCAGAGGATTATATCGGCACGGGCTTGGCCTGGGGCCTTACTAAGGGCGCCAGTTTGGCAAAATTAATTAAAATGAATAAAGGCCTGGTTAAGCCGGATATAGAAATACTTTTAGACGGCGAAAGATTTTTAGACGGCCAGGAAGAAAATCATCTTCACGAAGAAAATGATGAATGGCTGGACAAGTGCCGCCAGAATTTTTTAAAACTCGCCGCTAAATTCAGCTGGGAAACGGTTAATGCCAATCAGGAGCCGGAGGAAGTTCATCAGGGCATCCTTAAAATCGTAGAAAGAAAAACCAAAGAATTTGAGTAAAATTTTATGAATAAAATACTAGTCTTAATTGGCAGGCCGGGCGCAGGAAAATCTTATTTAACTAAGAAATTTATTAAAAATCATCAGAACTTTACACCTATCGATGTTTGGATGTATATCAAGCCATTGCAGACTAACAAAGGAGTGCCGGAAGATAAAATTTTAGATCGTTATAAATTAATGTATAAAGAAATCGAAGGAATGCCCAGTGATATTCTATTAGAGATAGGAACTAATTATTTTGAATATAATATTAAAAAATTATATCAATTATCGTTGAAAAAAAAGGTTTATCCAATTTTTTGTTTGTTAGATACTGCTATTTGCCGTCAAAGATGTATTAATAGGACAAAGAGAGGCGAACAAGAACATAAAAGGAGGAGAGCTTTAGAAATAAGGTTCAAAAAAATTTTTCCAGATAACCATAAAAAGTTTGCTGATAAGTTAGGTTTAACATATTTTGAAATGGATATGCTTAAACCTTTAAATATAAGAATTAAATATTTAGAAAATTTATGCAACTAGAAACTATCATCGGATTAGAGATTCACATTCAGATGAAAACAAAATCTAAGATGTTTTGCAGTTGCTCAAATACAGCCGAAGATCAAAAGCCCAATACTGCGGTCTGCCCGATTTGTTTAGGCCATCCAGGAACTCTGCCCCGGCCTAATAAAAGGGCTTTGGAAATGGGCGTAATAATGGCTTTGGCTTTGGACTGCACAATCAACAAAAAATCAATCTGGGAGCGCAAGAACTATTTTTACCCGGACCTTGCTAAGGGCTATCAGATTTCCCAGTTCGAAGCGCCGTTGGCCAAAGACGGCCATTTAACTATTGAATTAAAAGATGAAAAGAAAAGGATTGAAATTGAGCGCCTGCATCTAGAAGAAGATGCAGCCAAGAATTTTCATAGTAAAGAAGCGACTTTAGTTGATTTTAACCGTTCAGGCACGCCTCTGATGGAAATTGTGACTCAGCCGGAATTTAATGCGCCGCAAGAAGCCAAGCAGTTCCTTCAGGACTTGCGCCTGCTGGCCAGATATTTAAAAGTTTCTGATGCCGACATGGAAAAAGGCCATTTAAGGTGCGATGCCAATATTAGTCTGCGGCCGGCCGGCGAAAAAAAGATGTATGCTAAAACAGAAATCAAGAATTTAAATTCCTTCAGATCGGTTGAAAGAGCTTTAGAGTACGAAGTTAAGCGCCAAACTCGCTTATGGGACTTAAACACTCCGCCAACAGTCCAGTCAACCAGGGGATGGGACGAAAAGGAACTAAAAACCGTTGAACAGCGCACCAAAGAAGAGTCGTCAGACTACCGTTATTTTCCCGAACCAGACCTGCCGGCCATTGAATTTACCGATAAAGAGATTCAAAAAATTAGAGCCGAATTACCCGAACTGCCTAATGATAAAAAAGAAAGATTCAAAAGTGAATATAAAGTTTCTGCGGCCGATGCCAAAGTGCTGATGGAGGATAAAGACGTTTCAGATTATTTTGAGCAGGTAATGAGCGAAGCCCGGGCCTGGCTGGAATCATTGGACGAATCAATCGGCACATCAGACGAAGTCTGGGAGCTTAATAAGCAGCGGCTGACCAAATTAGTAACCGGCTGGCTGCTTTCGGAATTATTCAAATTAATGAATGAGGCAGATGTTACCATCAACGAAGTTAAAATAACCCCGGAAAACTTTGCCGAGTTCATCGCTATTGTCTATCAACGAAAAATCAACAGTTCGTCGGCCCAGGTTTTGCTTAAAGAAATGTTCCAGACAGGCGGCGACCCTTCGCAGATTATGGAAGAACAAGACCTCTCGCAAGTCGGTGACGAAGGTCAACTCTCGGATATTATTGATAAAATCATTAAAGATAATCCAGAGCAAGTCAAAGAATATCAAGCTGGCAAAACCCCGTTAATCAAATTTTTCATCGGCCAGGCCATGAAAGAAACCAAAGGCAAAGCCAACCCGCAGATATTGGAAAAGATGTTTAGGAGAAAGCTAATTTAATCATTAATTATAAAAAAATGAATAATCAACAATTATTTAAAGAGACAGAGCGTCAGAAAAGCTTAGTAACAATAAGTCAGGCCATCAAAATAGCTCTTTTGTATGCTTGTATTGTATATGGCATTAGTATAGTTGGGCTATTAATAATATTTATATTTAGGAACCCTTTATTTGTTTTTAGCACGACAGGTTTACAAGCCCTTGTATTTCCTATACTATTTATTATTACCCAAATAATTGTAATGCTTTTATTAAGTTGTCTTGGGGTTATTTTTTTAAATACAAAACGCCCAAAATTAATTTTAATTATTATCCCGATATTATCAATAGTTCTACTTTTATTAACAAGTTATTTATTGGTTCAATTATTTCCATGTAGTGGAAGTGAATGCGCTTGGGGTTTATTAGCTATTGGCCTTTTTTATATCGCTCCAGCGTTACCGTTAAATCTTTTAACCAGTATACTTATTTCAGTAAATCTTTATAGAAAAGATAAGAGAGGCAGATCTTTTGAAGCGGAAGGCGGTGTTTAAGGAGAAATTGAAGTAATCGTAGCCGGAAGCCAGGCTTTCGGCTCCCGAGTTCGGATAGCAGAGGTTTTATATCTCTGTTTTTTTATTGCTTTTTAATGTCAAAATTCATTCAAATAGATTATTGTATAAATCTTTCCACTCTGGATTATTTTTTTCAATGAGTTCAATTTTCCATTGCCTATTCCATTTTTTAAGACGCTTTTCCCTGCAAATTGCCTCATAAATATCTTCAAAAACTTCATAATAAACCAGTTTATTTACATTATACCTGGCGGTGAAGCTTTTCGGGTAAATTTTATTTTTATGTTCCCAAACTCTTCTAATAAGGTTGTTAGTTACGCCAAGGTAAAGAGTCCCGTGTTTATATGTTGCCATTATATAGACGTAGTAATAATATGTCATAAAAATTTAGAGGGCTTACGTGTTTGCTTATAGCCATCTCATAGTTAATGGTCATTCCCGACTTGATCGGGAATCTACAACGTTGTAGATTCCCGCTTTCGCGGGAATGACCCTTGGCTATAAGCAAACACGTAAGCCAATCAATAAAAAAAGGGCCTTTTGACCCTAATAGCAGTTTAATTCAATTAAATACAAAAGTCAATTTTTGATGAATTTCTTTAAAGTTTTTTTTGCCTCTGAATAATCCTTGATCCATTTAATCCGTTTATCTTTTTTGAACCACGTCATTTGCCTCTTAGCGAACTGATGAATGGCTATGGCCAGTTTTTCAGCCATCACATCATAGCTAATCTTTTTCTGAAGATAGCAGGCAATCCATTTATACTCTAAGCCAAAGCCTTCAAGTTTTTTCCACGAAACTCCTTGCTTATGGAGTTTTTTGACTTCATCAATCATACCCTCTTTTTCTAAACGATGAATCAGGCGTTTATCAATTCGCTCATCAATAATTTTTTTAGGGTATTTAATTCCCAGAATCAGGCAATCATATCTAGGAACATTTGAACATGTGAACATTTGATCATTAGATTTGAAGATTTCGATATTTCTGATAATCCTTCGTTTGTTGTTAAAGTCAGATTTGTTGAGTTGAAGTTTATATTTTGCTACTAATTTTTGAAGTTGTTCTAATGTTCCGGTGTTCAAATGCTCTCGCAGTTTTTTATCGGGCTTGGCGTCAGATAATCGATAACCGTCAATAACCGCTGAAAGATAAAGCCCGGCGCCGCCGACTAAGAACGGTGTTTTGCCGCGCTTGATAATATCATCAATCGCTTTGTAAGCTAATTTTTGATATTCAGCTAAAGAAAATTGCGATTTAGGAGAAGCCACATCAATTAAATGATAAGGAACATTGCCATACTCATCAAGATCTTTGCCAGCGCCAATGTCCATGCCTTTGTAAACCTGGCGCGAGTCAGCCGAAATTATTTCACCATTAAAAACCTTCGCTAATTTAACAGCGAGCGAGGTTTTGCCGCAGGATGTAGGGCCTAATATGACAATCAGCTTATCCTCCCCTTTTCTTTTTGGCATAGTTTTTTGATGTTTTCATTTTTTGGATTTGACCAGAAAATTTAGCTCCTTTTGGCGCATTTTTAGCTTTTTCTTGCAGTTTTTGGCGCTTTTCGGCCTTGGTTAAAATTCTTCTTGACATATTTATTATTTTATGCTATTATAAAGCATTATCGTTATTTTTACCAGAAAAAACCTAAAAAAACAACGAAATGGGAGGAAGAACGATGAGAATCCTAGTTGTGGATGATGAAATAGCTAAACCATTAGCAGACACGGTAAAGTATTTTTTTCCTACTGCTGATGTTGTTTCAGCTGATGGCGGTCAAAGAGCCATTCAAGAATTACAAGTTGGGTGTGATTTCCTTGTCACTGACTATAACATGCCTAAAGTCGGGGGACTCGAGGTTATTCAAGCCGCTCTGCAAGCGGGTCTTTCAACCGAGAGGATTATCGTAATTACAGGTTCTGGTATATCTGCGCAAGGCACTCTCCAGAACCTAAAGGCAGCAGAGGCATTAGGTATTAAACACTGCCTAAAAAAACCATTCGGATTGAAAGATATGGGGGTTCTATTTAAGGAAATGGGTTTACTTAAATAAAAACTTACTGCAGGGGCAGACATTCTGTCCCTTTTTACTTTGCCAAAATTTTTTCAGCAGCTGACAGCCGGGCTGTCAGCTACATGTCATTACGCGGTTATTAAAATACCCTCCAAGCCAAATGCTTTAGCTTTGGTTATTTTAATTTTAACAAATTTATCAATAAAATCGTAGCTGATAGCCTGGCTGTCAGCTGCCGTATTATTTTCAAACCTCACTTTTTTAAAGGTTTTGGTTTTGCCTATTAAATAATTATTTTTGCTTTCATCAACTAAAATTTCTGTTGTTTTTCCGATTAATTTTTTATTATGCTTAAGAGCGGTTTTTTTTAAGATTTCATTAAGTTTCATTTCTCGCTTTTGTTTTTCAACCTTAGGCACATCATCCTTTAATTGATAGGCGGCGGTGCCGGCGCGGGGAGAATATTGAGCAATATAGGCCATATCGAATTTTACTTGTTTGAATAATTTTGCCGTATTTTTAAACTGCTTTTTTGTTTCTCCGGGAAAGCCCGCAATAACATCAGTTGATATCGAAACGCCCGGGATTTTATTTCTGATTTTTTCAATTAGTTTTAGATAATATTCTCTGCTATAATGGCGATTCATTTTTTTAAGAATTTCATCATCGCCGGACTGGACAGGCAAATGAATATACTCGCAAATTTTTTCTCCCTGTGCGATAACCTCAATCAGCTCATCGCTCATATCTTTGGGGTGGGAAGTAATAAATCTTAACCAGAAATCGCCCGGCAAGTCATTTATTTTTTTCAACAGTTGAGGAAAGCGAAGATCGTTTTTTAAATCATGGCCGTAACTATTAACGTTTTGTCCTAATAGAGTTATTTCCTTATAGCCGCTGTCAATCAACTTTTGACATTCGTCAATAATTTTGTTTGACGGCCTGGAAGTCTCCGGACCGCGGACATAGGGGACAACGCAATAAGAGCAATAATTATTGCAACCATTAGATATTGGAACATGCGCCTGGAAATTATTAGTATATTTTGGATTGATATTTAAATAATTAACTAGAGATAAAGACCCCTTTTCGCCGAGCATTTCAGCGAGCTTTGGCAAGTCATCAATATTAAAAATCAGATCGAAAAATTCGGCCATTTTTTGCCGGTCGCCCGGTAAAATACAGCCGGTCAGCGCGGTAGCCACTGGTTTTTTTTGTTTCAGCCGGTTCCAGATTTTGGCCCTCCCATAGATTCTATCAATGGCTGATTGCCGGACGCTGCAGGCCAGGGTGATAATTAGATCCGCCTTGCTTTCATCAGCGGTTTTTTGATAGCCCAGATCATCAAGAATAGTTGATACTTTTTCGGCGTCCGCTTTATTCATCTGGCAGCCCAGAGCCCAAAGGTAATATTTTTTCGTCATAACAGGGCTATTATAGCAAATTGGCGTAAATTAAAATAGCCGGTTTGGGGATTCCCGGCCACTAGCAGACTCCGTGACCATGGTTCTATTGATCCTGGTAAAAATTAAGATTATTGATTATTTTTAACGGTTGATAAAAAAGCCAGCTAATCAGCAGTATAATGTACCCATCTACTGGACAACTATATTAGGTGGATATGGTAGAATGAAACCATATGAAAAAGCTCTCACCAAAACAGAAAGCGTCTATCGCTTTAGCCGCCATTAGGGGTGAAAAGAT
>Ga0180007_10002947_pt1 | contig 19601 bp, 21 predicted proteins | sample MM_PC_MetaG_FD_121122 | JGI IMG/M metagenome (GOLD analysis project Ga0180007, IMG submission 121122) | Groundwater microbial communities from the Aspo Hard Rock Laboratory (HRL) deep subsurface site, Sweden - MM_PC_MetaG | ecosystem: Environmental > Aquatic > Deep subsurface > Groundwater... | reverse complement strand
CTCATTGCGTTCTTTATCAAATTTTCCCGAGATTTTATAATTGCGAGCTTTTTCTAACAGTTTTGGGTCTATTTCCTTGGCCGCCGCCTTATCTTTTATTGCTACAGGCGCTTCTGGATCTGCACCACAACTGCAGCTGACTACAAAATCGTTTTCAGAAACAAAGTCTACTTTATATTTCCCCTTATCTGGGCAGACAAGAGCCTTGTAAAGGTATTTGTCTTGCACCAGTTTTTCCAGAATAGATGCAAAATCCTTATATTCAGCTATCTTGATACCATCCATTGTAGCCATCTCCAACGCTCCCATGAGAACCCTCTGATTTGGAACACATGCTGAAGGTTGCTGGTTCCCTACCGCCGTATCTGACTCATTATTCAGGTTCCGCCAAAGCTCCACCAGTCCTTCGTCATCCTTATACAGGGTTTGTAAAATTTTCTCACCAAACTTCTTTTCCCAGTCTAAGCCTTCCTGTGCGTTGAAAGCAATTTGTGGAAGTGATTTCAAATAGTCTGTAATGATCTTTTTTGCCGCTGGTCTGAAATCTCCCGTCATAAAATTTTGCATAGATTTAAATGCTATTTCTCTGATCGCAAGCCCTACCATATAACCTATCAATGGTCCATAATTTTCTGAATCATCCCCAAACCTGAATGTTGCTACCAAGAGAGTTGCGCCATCCTCATGGTTCCCATGAAAAATAGTCTTCCATGCTCCTGCATTAAGATATCGTGCGAACTTTCTTAAGTTTCTGTATGGTGGAATATAGTCCTCAGGTTTAAACGTGCTGTCAGGCATAAAGTTACACTCAGTGCAATTTGCGGCAAACGCCAACAGGATTTTGAAGCGAGAGGAGTGCGCTTCATCAAGCTTGCCAGATAGCTCTTTTGGGATTCTTTTTAAGCTTTCAATATCGGTAACTTCGCTAAGCGTAGTACTCTCGTCATCTGAAATGCTGGGCATGTAGCCTATAGCCAGGAGGTATCTAAGTGCAGCGTTCGGGTCGCGGTATGGATCTTTTGCCGCTGAAACAGGGTAGCTAACAAGAACAGCGATTGTGACCAAGATCAGCAAAATACGTTTCATAATGTTCTCCTCAAATATTTTTTGTAAATTAAATGTTGTCTAATCCGCGCGAAAAAGCCAACATTGAAGGACCTGATGAATCATCTTCAAATGAAAGATTAAAATCATTACTATCAAATCGTATCAACTTGCATATTCCAGAATCAAATGGTGAGTCGACAGTCGCTATAATGTTAATTGGTTCTGGATCAATTTTTTCTAGAACTGGTATTTTTTCAGGCTTTTTCGCCTTTGGCAGGTCTGCATTACGAAGAAATCCTGCAGCAACAACTAATAACAGTAGCAAAAGAAATGTTATGGTGTGTTTTGCCGAAGCAGGTGGCTGATTCCAGGCAGCTTCTTTTTGCAGATGTTGAAATACTTCTGGCGAAGGTTCTTCAACCGGACAGTTCTGTTCCATATATTCTTCAAATTGATCCTTATCTATTTTTGCCATGGGATCAACTCCTTTAACTTTGAAATTGCGTATCTGTATCTTGACGCAACAGTCTGCAGGCTGCACTGTTGTAAGCTTGCAATTTCCTCAAATGTCATGTTTATCCAGACTTTCAAAACTACTGCTTCCTTTTGTTCATGAGGAAGCTTACATAAAGCTCGATCAATCATCAGATTGGTCTCAACACTTGTATCGTGACTTTTATCTCCGCCTTCCGTCATAAGGGAATCTTCTCTGATTGTCTCTTTGAATTTTAGCGCGGCATTTCTGGCGCTGATAAAGAGATAGGCGCCGGGATTTTCGATCTGCGCATATTTTTGCGGATTCTTTACCCAGGGCAGAAAAATGTTCTGAAGGATGTCTTCAGTCTCTTCACGCGAGAGGCTGAAAGAGTTTCTAAGATAGCGGAAAACGGGGCCAGAATAGGCCTTATAGATTAGCTCAAAACCCTTCTCAGGATTCTGTCTGAAAGCTTCCATTATTTCTTTGATAGTAGAGTTGTTTTTCATGGTCTTACATATATAGAGTACATTTCTGCTGACCTTTATTTAAGTATTTTAAAATAGTTTTTTCAGCAGTGTAAGCCATGGCCACTATGTCGACTGCTATTCCATATCGCGTTACACATTATAAAGCACGCAACCTGGAACTAAGGCTGCTTGTGTAACAAATCATAGCAGTCTGATTCAATGTGTTTTGACCGGATTTTCGTTGTAATTATTGCCTGTTTCATTCGCCATTGAGAACTGTCATTTTCGGCAAATGTCACACAGACATGGGATCGAAAAGTGTGGTCAGGCAGTGTTTATTTGCTTTAATCACTCTACAGGCTGTATTTTATTGCCTTCTTAGAGCCTTTGCAATGTGTGGCACAAAGGTCTTGCCAATGTCTTATTTAATCTTGAAATCAGGGTGCAAACGACTGTTAGAAAAGGTCTTGTCATTTGTGATTTCGTTTGGATTCTTTGCTTGGCTCTATTTACTTTCCTGAGTGATAATATTTTCCCAACCGGGTGGCGGTGGCACGATCAGGAAACCCTTGATGCGATTGTGCAGAATTCTTGCGGGGTTATCATAAGCGTGCTTCGCCAGGTGGTTAGCGAGCAACCGTTCGGCTTCTGCAAAATCTCGTATGTCAAGAGCAGCCTGGCATAAGTCATAAGCGGTCTTGCAGGCAACGGCCTTTTCTAAATATACCTTGTCGGAATCGGTTTGCTCGGCGAGAACTTCGTATACATATACTTGCTTGTCCTTGCCCGCAACTTTTAGCTTGCCAAGGCGGCGTGACATAATAGCCGATTCTGCGAGTGTGGCCGTGGCCTCACTGACCAGGACTTCTGACTGAAACAGCTTGTTGGCAGTCTCCAGGCGCGCAGCTATATTAACATTGTCGCCGATTACTGTGTAGTCGAAACGCATTGTCGAGCCCATATTGCCGACCACGACAACTCCTGTGTTGATGCCGATTCTGGCCTTGATTTCGGGCTTGCCTTCTTTTCTCCATTTTTCGCGCAGTCTGGCGAGTGCTTTCTGGTTTTCAAGAGCACAGCGACAGGCTCTGATCGCATGATCCTTCTGATCGATCGGGGCCCCAAACACAGCCATTATGGCGTCTCCCTCGTATTTATCAAGCAGACCATCATATTTAAAGATAATTTCGGTCATCTCAGATAGATACTCGTTGAGCAGACTGACGACATCCAGGGGTGACATTCCCTCTGAGAGGCTGGTAAAGCCTTCAATGTCAGAGAAAAAGATGGTAAGAATGCGCTCTTCACCATGAAGATTAAGTTTTGAAGGATCTTTGAGCATTTCGTTAACCACAGAGGCGGTTACATAATGTTGAAAGGCATGTTTGATACGAAGCTTTTCTGAAAGTTCAAAATAATACTTCTTGCCAATCGTGTATGATAGGGCGATCAACAGTAATGATACGGCTGGGGTTACATCCAGCAACGTTTTATAAAGAGTTAGCGAAGCTAAAGAGCAACCGATTAGCCCGGCAATGGTGACAAAGCTTATAATTACAAATGCGACCGGGTTAAAATAAGTGAAAATTATAAAAAGGAAAACTGCCAGCAATATTGCTGCAAGGCCTACTGTAACCATCCGATCAGGCGGTGCTAAAGCCGATTTGTTCAGCAGATTTCTGAACACCAGGGCATTAAGATAAGGACTGAAATCATTGCCGCCAAGTGGGGTGAAAAATTTCTCTTCAGTCATTGAGTTGGCATAACCGATTATTACCAGCTTGTCTTTGAGCCCTTCATGCGGAAAACTGTTGTTATAAAGTTCATAAAACGAAATAGTCTGATAAGCCCTTGTCGGATTGTCGTAATTGAGCCATAAGTATTCTCCACCGCTTAATGGGAGGTGAATTTGTTGGCCTTTGAGTTCTAAAATCAGCTTGTTATCGCTGAATTGAACATCGCCAGGTTTTAGTCCGTAAAACTGACGGATAACCTCGGTTTGAAACGAAGGTGTTGTTTTTCCTGCTTCTGAAGTGAATTTCATAGAAACGCTGCGTATTGATTCGTCTCGGTGTGAGCGAAAATACGATGGTGCTGGCGTTCCGCTGCGAGATAACTCCGGGTAGGGGAGTGTCATGCGCCGGTCGTCGCGTCGGTATGCGCGAAGAACCACATTGCCGGCTTCGCCAACGGCTTTGGCGAGCTCGGTATCCTGACTCTGGTCTTCTGTGGAATTAGCGGCAAAAAAGACATCAAGTGCAATTACTCTGGGCTTACAGGCCGAAAGGTTTTTGATAGCCTGAGCAAAGATTCGGCGGTTGCCCTGAAACAGGCCTGGGATACCAAGAATAGATCGATCATCGATAGTTACAACGACGATGTCTCGGCTTGGCTCATCGACGGGAAAGAGTGCGTTCATAAGGCTTTGAGAGCCTGATGAACGCACTCTTAGTTTTAGTCTTAGGTCGAGCCAGTTATCATGTAACCAGTTGTCTAGTCTGGCAAAAAAGCCGGAAAATATTATTATGAAAGCCACACTTACGCAGAACAGAAGGATGCTGTCTGTTGCTATCCGACCCTGTCGCCTATTTCTAGCCGTAGTATTATCATGAAACTTTTTCTGTATCTGCATCTGATTTGATTCTATTCTGCTTGATTGCTCAAATGGTTGATTTGGATTTTTTTTATCGTGCCATGCCGCTTTATAGCCTTCCATTCAGGTATAAAAGACACTCCATGCCTCACGGTCATTTGCCAGGTTGGCCAGGTTTGCCGGGTTGGCCGGGTTGGCCAGGTTTGCCGATTTGGCCGGGTTGGAGGGTTTGTCCAGGTTTGCCGATTTGGCCGGGTTGGAGGGTTTGACTAGAAGCAGCAGAAATAGAAGTGGCGATAGCTGGAACTCTTGACAATGACGCTGATGGCAGTTTTACCTGAATGAATGCTTTAATTTCTTTAGGAGTTGCGCCATTCTTTACCATTTCCTTGACTTCCTTGCGGATTTCTTTGGCATCCGTTTTTTTCCAGTCGCGTTTGTAGCCTTTAGTTTTTTCGTGCTTTTCATCATACCAGCCAGCAGGATCTTTGGGCTTATTCGGTCGGTAAAGTTTGTCTTCACGCAGCATTTCGAGGAATCTAGCGTAAGAGTTGCGATATTCACGCATCAGTGGCACAAGCTGGCTGCGAACCCGTGGCTCTTTTGATTTGCGAGCAGCGGTGTAAGCTTCGAAGGCCAGCATGTACTCCATTACCGCTCTTTCGAGCAGAAGCGGGTCTCTCAGTTGAATTTCATCAGTTTCAGAATCGGTTGGTTTATCAGCAAATGCTGTTTGACCAACTAGAACCATGACAGCGATCAAAACCAGAAACAAGAATTTTTTCATACCTCTCTCCTTTAAACTGAAAAAATAAATCAAATTACATCGATAGCTTCTCGGATTTAAGATTATCTACGATTTCAGGCCAGTCTGGAACCAACTCTTCGGGCAACCAGTCCGATTTTGCCTGCATTTCGCTGGAATATTGGGCTGGGGTAGCATTTTTTTCGTAATCTCTGGTTTCGTCTAGTCTGAGCAGATCGACACCTCTGTCATTCTGCATGCTCAAAACATCGGCAATCTGATCGATTTCGTAGGGCTCGATCGTGTTCCAGTAATCTCGCGAGATCACCAGCACAGGCGGGTCTGGTTCGGGGTTGAACTGTTCTGCCTCAGCCATAATGGCATAGTGATGACTTTTAATTTTGCTGTTTGAAAGCAGGAAATATAGATCCTGTTGAAAGAACCCCTTACCGGTTGGGCGCAGATTGAGGTTGTACGACTCGTCGCCGATCAGCTGGTTGGTGAGGTTCTGGTAGCCGCGCAAGTTTCCGCGCAACCTTGAAATGCCGGCATTGCTGCCGGAGAAAGTAGTGGTCTCAGTTTGCAAGTTTTCCTGATACTTAACAGCCAGTTTGACATGTGAGGTCCCAAGCCGAGAAAGCAGGTACAATACCGGAACTATTATGGCTACCAATCCGATAACCATAACTATCGCAATCCCTTTTTTGTTCGAGATATGAACTATATACATTTCCTGATCAACCATTTCATTCTCAACGTCCATCTAGTTATAGTTTAGCATTATATTCGAAAAATCGTTACTCGTTCATTAAATAGACTGACTCCAGGCCGAAAGACCCTTTTATTTCCATGAAAATGTCTATAAGGCGATTACCGTCGTCGCTGGCAGTAAAGATGATTTGCGAAACATCTTTGGCAATTGGCTCGGGATCAAACTCTGGCGCTCCAGGCCCATTCGGGATCTTGCAGCGTCTAATTTCGCGTTGACTTGCGTTATAGTAATAACAGATTACATCACCGGAGAAACTTTTGAAAACAACTTTGGAATCGCTATGAATGGAATTGTCGGGGTTGAGTCTGGGAAACAGAACACTTCTGGCTGTGCGCAGTTCCTGCATCATTGCCCATGAAGTCTGCCTGATTGACTGTTGGCCATCACTTATCTCGAAAATTCTGCGCTGATACTGGCGCTGCATGAAGAACCAGTGGCCGACTATTCCGCCGATGAACGCAAGTATTGCCGAACCAACCATGATTTCAACCAGGGTGATGCCAGAGCGCTTTTTTGTTTTCTTAAAGAGTTGGTACATAAACATAGAGGCGAGACATCATGGCTTTGTCTGTTTCATTCCAGGTAATCAGGATGCCAACGCTTTTTATTTCGTCGCCATCGCCAAAACTCACATTGCTTACCGACAGAGAATAGCGAAAATTATATCTTTCAAGATAGTCGTAGAATTCTGGCATATCAACCTGTGTTATTCTTCTTAGGCCGGCACTGGAAGCAGTATTGTTGAAAAACGGCCCAAAAAACGACCCATCAGGGGCATCGCAGAGCGCAACCCCAGGCAGCGGCACTTCTTCGATATCTTCAAAGGGCATGACCATGAGACGCTGAGATATTCTTCGTGCAACACTGTTGGCAAAGCTGAAGTTGCGGGTTTTGTATACAGCCTGGCCGGCTGTCGAAAACATGTTCATCGCGGGTATGAATATTGTAACAGCAAGGCTGATAGCGATAACTATTTCGAGCAGCGAAAAGCCTGATTTTTTCATTGTTGCTGCTCCTGCTCTTCTTTGATTTCTGGTTTTTGTGATAACACCAAGACTCTTTCAGGATACAGTGCTTGAAACTTGCTGATCAGATCATTGGCTTCATCTTCTTTATTGAGATTCTGCAGAAAATTAGCGTATTCTAATGCTATCATGGGATCAGCGGTAAGTTCAAGCTCAAGTCTGAAGTGTTTTTCAGCAAGTCTGTTATCGTTCTGCCCAATTGCAACTCTTGCCAGAAGCAGGTTTGTGTGTCTGAATGCGGGATCAATTTTGAGAGCCTTTTCGAGTGAGGTTTTTGCGCCAGCAAAATCTTTGATATTGAGGCGGCAGTAACCAACTCTGTAGAGTGCCTGTATGTGATCTGGTTTTGTTGCCAGGGCATCTTCGAACAGGATCAGCGCCTCAGAGTATTTATCGCGGGTAAGATAAAGCTCGCCCATGCGGTAATCTTTATCAGCTGCCAGGTCGCGTTCGGTTATCAGTTCTCTTGATGATGAATCCACCCAATGTGAGGGAATTTTAGTTGCTTCTGCCTGCGAGCGAACTGGCGCAGAATCAGAGATCAGCCAGCCAGAAAAATTTGACGCGAGTAATGTCAGCGTGGTAAGGCCAAAAATTATCAAAAACACTGTGCGATTAGTTTCCACCAATCTGACTAGTTCTGGAGGAAACTGCAAGCCGGCTTTGTCGGGCTGTTCAGGTTTGTGCGGAGCATTCTGTTGTAATGCGGGTGTAACGGTGCGGCGCGTTTGACTCAGGGTTGCTACTGGTTTTACATTCAACTGCGCGGGCACGACAGACTCGCTGGTCTGGCGTTGCTCGGCAAATGGTGCTGTAGAAGGTTCTATGTCAGGCAGCAGCGGTTGCTGTGAACTCTGGTTGAAAAGTATATATCTGAATTCGCTGAAAGCCTCCTTGTTAATGGCTGACTGCTCTGTTTCTGCAGCTTTTTCCAGCATTGCACATACGTTATGAATCTCATTCGGCCTGACCAGAAACGAAAGGTTTATCAGATCAGTCTGACTCCATAATCGTGCACATAAAAAATACTGAAAGGCTTCTGGCGCGAGATGTAGCGCTGCACGGGCGGCTAGATAGACCGCTGCAGAGCCGCGCGAATCTGCTTGATACATACAGGGAAACAAAGATTTTGCCAGATCGTCGGTAGAAAGTTGTTTAAGAAGCAGAATGAATTCTTCATCTGGAGTCTTTGTGGTGACCGATGCTAAGACTTTGCTCAGAAATTCTACGCGTTCTGGTGACCTTTCAGCAGTTTTCAACAATGCCAGCAAAAGCAAATGGGTGTCGGACCAGCCGCCTGACTGTAAAAGCTCCGGCTCAAAAGCCTGAACAAGCTGGCGTAGTTTTATCCAGGTTGGTCGGTTTGGCAATACACCATCTTCGCGCAAAAGCTCGGCGGTCAGTTCATAAAACTTTTCTTTGGTCTCATGCATTGCATACAGCCACTGGATTTAATAGACTTCAAAAATATTTTTCAACATACTCTTGTCATATTAACATAACAACTGCCGCAATTAAACCCTCACAAAGAGCTTTTATTGACCAATTCCCTTGGCGTATGAGTAGCAGTCGCGGGCATACTGGTCGATAGTTTTGCTTTTTGGTACCAAAAGCTGCCTTGCAACTGTTTCTTCTTCAGTTGTCAGCTTTATGCCTAGGCACATCTTAACCTTTAAGCCATAACGCCTTGTTTCTTTGGGTGCTTTGCTGTCTTTTACAAATGAGCTCCATGACTGATCGAGCCTTTTTGAATAAGGTCCGCAGTTGTAAGCACAACCTGCCATGATGAGTTTGTCGAGAGCAGGTTTGCCGGCAACCTTGCCTTTGTTGAAAATGCCTCTGAGAAATTTGGCACCGCCAGCTATATTCTGCTTTGGATCGTTCGGATTTACGCCAAGTCCTTTTGCTGTGTTCGGCATCAACTGCATAAAGCCAAGAGCGCCACAACTGCTGGTAATTGTCTTTCCATTTGACTTTTGGTGTACACCATTGCTTTCAATGTAGATTATGGTTTTTAAGAAGGCATCCTGTGTGATTTTTTCGCCATACATGTTGGTGACATTCGGAAAATTCCAGCTCTTTGCAATCTGATTGCCATTTGCCAGCCAGTTTTTGAATTCAGGTGATTTTGAAGTGATACGGCCGCCAAGGTTGAGCGGTTTCGCTGCAGGTGCCGGAGTCGTCGAGCCAGGAGTTGTAGTGGTGGAACCTCCTGCATTTGTATTACTACCTGGCAGGTTCAGGCCGTTCGGCAGAGGAGGTCTGAGCGCCGGGTCGATTTTGATATACATTTTGAGCAATCTGTTAGTAAGATCAATTATTTTCAATCGTATCTGAACAACCTGACTGTTAACTGCGCTTAAACTGCCATTTTTCATAAATCTTGACGGGTTTGAAGTCATCTGTTGCACCAATTGACTGTATTTGGCCCGGGTTGATGCCAGCAGTGCCAAGGCTCTTTGAAGTTCGTCTAGCGAAGATGACTCGTCGTATGTCTGCCCTGTAGATATGCTATTTGAGTATTCACCTACAGTCAAAGTTGAGGTGTCAAATGGCGATGAAGCGCTTAAGGGGCTGATTATAAGAACTGCCATGAGCGCTGTAAACCCGAGTGCTCTAAAATTCATAATTAATCTCCAGTTCACACCTATTAGATAATAACCAATTATACATGAAAAAGTTTTTTATCGCTCCTGCTGGCGGGATTTTTTTACCTGTTTTTATATAAATGCTGGTGGACATTTGGTTCGATCGTGAATGTGTGCTATAATTCGGCCTATTATCGACTCGTCAGGAGAAAAAATGTGCCCTGGGTGATACTGATCATTGCCGGTTTTTGTGAAGTCCTCTGGGCGACTGGATTAAAATCCTCAGAAGGCTTTTCGCGTCTGTGGCCATCTGTTTTTACCGTAATTACCCTGATTCTTAGCCTATATCTGCTGTCAGTAGCTTTGCGGAATATTCCAATCAGCACGGCCTACGCGGTCTGGACAGGAATAGGCGCAACCGGCACAGCCATTGTCGGGGTTTTGCTCTATAGTGAGCCGTTTGAACTCAGTAAAATAGCATGCCTGTTGTTTATTGTCGGCGGTATCGTCGGACTGCGTCTGCTAAGCTGACTTTGGGTCGCGGCGTAGTCATATCACACACAACCCGCCTCAGCAGCAGATTGTGTGTGATGTGAGTTTTTTCAATTCTTCAACCAGTGAGGTCTCGTTAAAGTCTTCTGCCTGTACAAAAAAACCAAGATCGCCGGTTTCATAGACGAGCTGCGATGGCAGAACTTTTTCGACGCCGGCGCCAGCTATGAAAGACCAGCGCCGGCCAAGCTTGCGACACTGCCAGATTCGTATCTGATAAGCGTTCGCAAGCCTCTCAAGGTCAAATGTAGAGATCTCGTTCGCCATTGCTGATCCTTTCGTAGTAACTCATGGTAAGATCATAGAGTTTTTTGCTGAATATGGTTGGAGTTGCCTTTTTAACTTCTTCGATTTCCTTGCGGATAACTTCTTCGCCGGCCTTTTTGGTTTCTTCGCTGGCGAAGTCATCGAGCCATTCGCGATAGGTCAAAATGGCATTGAGCTTGCAGAAGTGTTTTTCGTGACCCGTTTTTAGCAGATCCATGATCTGGTCGCCGGTGCGCCCGCAGCGGTAACCCGCTGTGCAAAAAGACGTAATAACCCCTCGTTTAGCCAGGTCGTGTACCAATTCTTCGAGTGATCGTGTATCGCCAAGCATGAACTGTTGCTCGTCAATGTTCTGTTTGCCGGTATTTTTTGCATAACCGCCAATCCCGATTACCGTCGAGGCATCGGTCTGTGTGCAGCCAACAAACAACACGTCATCACGAACTTTTTTGCTTTCACGGGCGGTTATGATAAGTCCCGTATAAGGTACGGCAAGGCGAAGCAAAGTTACGATTTTCTTAAAATCTTCGTCAGATACGAAATATTTCTGATGGTCAGCCCCTTTGAACAGCGGCGAATCGCTGGCCTGGGTAATGCGCGGAAAAGAGATGGTATGCGGTCCGACACCGAACCTTTGTTCGAGCTCATGAGCATGGCACAAGAGTCCCATCACTTCGAAACGCCAGTCATAAAGGCCGAACAGGCAACCTATGGCAACGTCGTCGATTCCGGCGGCGTAGGCGCGATGATGAACGTAGAGACGCCACTGATAATTGCCTTTTATGGTATTAGCAGGGTGCACCTTGCGGTAGGTGTCGTGATGATAGGTTTCCTGGAACACCTGATAGGTGCCGATTCCAACCTCGTGTAGCTTGCGCAGGTCATCTATGCATAATGGAGCTGCGTTAATATTTACACGGCGAATTTCGCTGTGGCCTTTACGGGTTTTGACGCTGACTTCGTAAATGCTTTTGATAGCGTCGGCAATATAGTCGGCGTCAGTGTCCGGATGTTCGCCAAATACGGCAATTACGCGCTTGTGTCCGACTCTGCCGGCAATCGCTTCGGCTTCAGCCTTAATTTGCTCCATGCTCAGACGCTCGCGCTTTTCGTGTGTGTTATCGCTGCGAAATCCGCAATACAAACAATTGTTAACACAGTGATTGCTGCAATAGACCGGCGCAAAGGTGATAATGCGGTTGTCATAGATTTTGTGCTTGATTACTGAGGCCATCTCATACATTTCCTGCCAGATTGCCGGATCTTTGACCTTAATCAGGGTCGCTAGCTCTTCAGTGGTGAGAGTTTTTATATCGAAAGACTTGGCGAGAATCTCGCGCACGCGTTCAGCTGATGGTTCTTCGCTTGAGTTTATCTGACTCCAGATTTTGTCGTCGTCGATGAAGTCTTTGCCGTTGTCGAGATATTTTTCGAATTCTTCAGGCTTAATAACCTTGTTAATCCATGATGACGCCGGAATTTTTTCGTTAACTTGATGCATGTACTGCCCCCTTGTCAGATGATTGTCAAATCAGGAATGGGTTAAAACGGCTTTAACATTGACATCTGGGAGCTGACCAATTTTGCCGGTCAAGGCACCGATTTCTTCATTAGTTCCGTCTACGATCAGGGAAACGACCGATATTCCGCGTTCTTTGTAAGGTAAACCCATTCGGCCTACGATGATAGCGGAGTACTGGTGCAGCAGTGCGTTAAAATCGTTAAAGACCTTGTCAGGTCTCTTAAGAATCACTGCTACTATGCCAAGGCGGCGTTTATCTGTTGACTGTTCTAATGAATCGGCACTCATTTTTGCTCCTCGATGTCAGGCTTATGCCCTCCAACTCAGATTTTTGCGCTGTAAAAGAAATTTTTCACAAGCACTGTGATAAGTATAAAACTTTTTAGCTTTATTGCAACAAATATTTACTTGAACATCATAACTGGCGTGCCGCCCTGTAGAAACAGTTTGCGCAGTTCGGAGCGCAGAGCCGGTACGCCTGAGCTCATTTCGCTCATTTCAGAGAGGATTTCTGAAATACCTTTTTTGGTGACGCGCTTAACCAGCGCAGCTGATTCGATTCCGGCCAATTTGCAGACTTCGGCCATGGCGTCTTCGCGGTAACCGATTTCATCAATGAGGCCGATTTCCTTTGCTCGGGCTGAAGTGTAGATGCCGCCATCAGCAATTTTGATTACTTCTTCCCGACTCAGATTGCGACTTTCACTGACAATGTCGACAAAGCGGTCGTAAATACTGTTTATAATCTTCATCAGCATTTCGCGTTCCTGTTCGGTAAGTTCTTTGAATGGCGACAGAACGTCTTTCATCGGCGTCATATCTGATTTAAGCGTAACCGCTTTAAATCCAATTTTTTTTGCCACTTCTTCCAGGTTGAGAGCCTGCATGAGAACGCCAATACTGCCTATAATGGAAGTTGGGTGCGCCATGATTTTTTTTGCAGCACACGCGACGTAGTAGGCACCAGACGCGCCCATTGTCCCGATCAAAGCGACAACCGGTTTTTTAGTGTCACGCTGAATCTTCTTTATTTGCTGATATACTATATCGCTTGCGGTTACTTCGCCGCCTGGAGAATTGATCTCCAGCAGAATGGCCTTAACTGCACCGCGTTTACGTGCAACTTCGAGGTCTTTTTTGAGGGTCTCGAAAAGATCTTTTTCAGCCTTAAAAGGCATGCCTCCTTCGCCGTCGGTCTCCTGAATTACGCCTTTGATTGTTACCAGAAGGATCTCATCTTTCGAATCTTCGTCACCTTCTAAAAATTTTACGTGAATGCCTTTTTTGTTTCCACTGCTGCCGAACAGACTAAGCAGGCCCTGTGCTGGCAGCGTTTGTGCGGTTATAATGAGCATGAGCAGTGTAAATAGCATAACTTTTTTCATAATATTCTCCTGTTATAACATTCGTGTGAATGGAATATTTCGATCGGGACACCCACGAGTCGCGGCAATGCATACTTTGCAGCGCAGACAGGGTTGTGCTTCAACTATATCGTTGGGTCTGACCGCCTGCGCAGGCCAGTTGGGATTTCGATTGATAGTTCGCCCCAATGCCACAAAATCACATAGATCGCGATTGATTTTCAGGTTTACTGCGCCAGGCCTGCCTACCTTTCCTGATAAGATAAGCGGGTGTTTAATTTCGTGTCTGAAAATTGCAGCATCTTCAGAAAAAGGCATTTCTGGTGCGTTTTTGCCGACAACGGGGTGAATATGCAGAGGGTTGCCGATAACCAGGCCTTCTGTAATGTGAAAAATGTCTACCCCTTCACTTTTAAGCAGGTTAGCGAGATTTGTCGCCTGACTGAGGCCAGCGCCACCGGGCAAGAGGTCTTTGAGGGAAATGCGCAGCGATAGTGTCAGGTCGGGCGTTGCACTTTTGATGCCTCTGATGATTTGTCGGACAAAGAGGGCTCCGTTAGCATTCTGAAGTCCATATTCATCGTTTCTGGGGTTGGTAAGTGGTGACAGGAACTGCTGAATGAGACTTCCTTCGGCTCCTTGGATCTCTATCCCGGAAAACCCTGCATTCCAGGCCACTATTGCTGCACCAATATAGTCTTTGATAACCTGGTTGATCATCTCAGCAGTGAGCGGATGAACGTTTGCAGTTACCTTTTTTAGAGATGGCTTTCCGGCTCCATAAAGTTTTACATTGGCAGTGCGCAGAGCGTTGAAACCGCCATGATAGAGCTGAATCAGGGGCAACGCACCGCCGCGGCGAATCTTTTCAGCCAGTTGAGACAGGCCGCCGAGTACATCGACATTAGAAATATCAAGTTGCCTGACCCAGGTTATTGCCGACTGTGAAATTGCAGCGCCTTCAACAATAACGGCGCTGACACCGGTTTCGGCAAGACGCTGGTAATATTCTACAGTATCAGACGTAACCAGTCCGCCGGGATCGCAGGTAAGACTGGGGGGGGGCGTTGCAATCATGCGGTTTTTAAGTTCGCGATTGCCAAGATTGAATGGGCTAAGCAGGCTCGAAATCATGCTTTGATAATACAGCGGTTGGCGGCAAGAATCAAGCAGGTGATTTTGTAGCCACATTGTGTTAAGATTCACGCACTATGATTAGCATACCAGAATTTCCAAAACAAACTGAACTTAAACTGGAACACAACGAAACTCTTAAAACTGCAATCAGTGACCAGGGAATAAGATCGGCCGAATACTCTTATTATTATCTTACCAGCTGGTTTTACAACCGGCCGGCGCTGGTCAGCAGGATAGGTGATCGTTATGTTTATGACGTCGAAGGCCGCGAAGGTGGTCATATTTTTTTAGGGCCCTTTGGCACTGGTCCAATCAAACCAGCCGTAGAAAAGCTGCTTGCGCATGCCGAAAAGGATTTTGGCGAAGAGAGGGTTTTGCGCTTCCTCCCTGGTGCTCTTGCTGAAGCTATAACTGCAGAAATCACGCCGGTAAGAAGCGAAGAACATCGCGATTATTTTGACTATCTTTATTTGCGCGAAGAGCTGGCAGACCTTTCCGGCGGCAAGTTTCAGAAGCGCAGGAATCAGCTGAATAAGATTCAGCGTGAGCACCAGGCTGAAATAGTCCCGCTTCGCGAAGAAGATACCGAGCAGATATTTCATTGTCTTGATCGCTGGTATGAGAGATACGGCGATGGAGATCCTTTTCTTGAGCTGGAAAGACAGTCTATAAGGCGGGCTTTGCCGAATCTCTGGAAACTTGGCGGTTCCGGCATCAGGGTTAAAATTGCTGATGAAATGTGCGGTATCAGCTGGGCTGTGCCAATCTCTGACGACACCTGGCTGGTGCCGGTAGAAAAGGCGGCTCGCGATGTTAAAGGTATGTACCAGTATGTCAACTGGGCTCTTGCCAACAGCTTGCCGGCCAATGCAAAAATTCTCAACCGCGAAGCTGATCTTGGTATTGAAGGACTGCGCACGGCTAAAGAACGATACAGCCCGATGGGCTTCGAAAAAAAGATCACACTCTGGTTTTAATAAACGTCGCTATTTCACCAGGAAAAACGCATTAAAATACTGGATTTCTGTGGAAGCAGGAAGCCTGTGTTTTATTGACCAAAAACTAATTTAATAAGTTTGCCTTGCTGCTGTTGTACGCGTCTGGTTAATTTTTTGCAGGTTTATGCCGATATATTAGGTAGGACTGCAGGAGATTAACCATGAAAAAACAAGGGCAAACAGATCTGTTCTGGCAGTTGACAAAAATGGTGCTGGTGTACGGCGCCATAGCCTTGATTCTGAGCGGATGCGCGGCAGAATCGCCAAATCCACTCGCAGTAGAAAACCTTAACGGTTCCCCCCCCAAGCAGGAATTGGTTTCGATGGAACTCGATTGTCGGGGAATCATCAATGGCCTGTATCAGCCCGGCGGCACCGTGCCTTACCATGAAAACATGTATCCCATAAACTATACTGGTGACTGGCAGCTGATACACATGGAAAAAAGCCAGTGGTATAATATCACCACAGATGAAGTTGGTGCTCGCATTGACGTGGTTGCCACCATGAGCCGCATTGTTTTTGACTTCTGGGACTACAAAATGTATTCCAACCCGGGAAAGGTTACTTTTCTGATCGATGGCCGCTCGCTGGGGACTTTTGACCTGGCACGTTCTGCGCCAGATGACTTGGAATATCTGAATTATCAGGTGGCTACACAAAAAAATACGGTGGCTACAATCAGTATGATTCTTGAATCAGGCCGGGTAACACTCGTCGGGTATCTGATCAACTTTCTTGACCCAAAATATCCGTATTAAATCAGCCGCCACCAACCATCAACATCAGTTCAAGCTTGTCGCCAGACTTGATTCCGTCGCTATGCGCGCATCTCTTTCCATTTTTAACGACCTGAATAAAATCCAGGTGTGATTTGTCGAAATGCATAGTTTCGAGAAAGTCCCGGACCGATGATTTGTCTTTAACTTCGAATTCCTGTGACTTTTTGTAAGGTCCACTGCTGATAGCACCAATAAACTCGACATTGATTTTCATGACTGCTCCTATGGAATTGATCGGCAATGCGGGCATGTATCGTTTCGCGTGACCGTAAATTTGCTGAAACGATGTTCCCAGGCATCGTAATATTTTAGATCGTAATCTATATGTTTTTCGACAATGTATCTGAGCGCAGATGCTGCGCTGATAGAGGCGATTATCGTAACTATTGGCGTTATGATACCGCTGTTATGAACGGTTGGGAAATCTGCCAACATGTCTGTGTCTGGAATCAGGCAGCGCAAGCAAGCGGTTTTGCGTGGCATGATAAACATAGATTGCCCGGAAGAAGCTGTTACAGCAGAATGTACCCATGGAATACCATGTTCAAGTGACTGTTGGTTTAGTATAAATCTTGTCGCAAAATTGTCAGTGCCATCGAGCAGCAAATTGCAGCTGCCAAAAAGATCACGAAAATTTCGTGCATCCATACGTTCGGTAAAGGCTTCGATCCGTATCTCGGAATTGATATGTGAAAGTTTTTCAGCGGCACAGGAAGACTTGTAGCAGCCTATACTCGATTCGTCAAAGAGCATCTGTCGCTGCAGATTGGATAATTCGACACGGTCCGAATCGACAATTACCAGTTCTCCGACGCCACTGCGAGCACAGATAGAAGCCAGATTGCTGCCTAGCGCGCCGATGCCAAGTATGCCTACCCGGCTTTTATTGAGCTTGTGCTGGCCCTTTAAGCCAATTGGCTTGAAAAGAAGCTGCTTTTCGTAGCGTTCAAAAACATTCTCAGCCAACATTACACCACAAGTATTGTCTGGCCTTCGATTTCGACGCGCATGCCTTTGCGTACCTTGCGGCGTTTTCGCGATTCTACTTCGCCATCAACAGTTACCAGTCCATCTTCGACGGCAAGTTTTGCCTGCCCGCCGGTTTGACAGATTCCAACAAATTTGAGCAACTTGATCAGCTCAATATAATCTTCGGTCAGTTCAAAAATTTCAGGTTTCTTGTTGTCACCGGTCATTCGCCATTCTCCTCGTCTTCATCGATGCCACCTATTTTACTGAGAATTTTCTGGGTTATTTGCGCTTTATAAAGTTTCCATTTCATATCGCGGAATTCCTTGTCGCCTCCGCCAGATAGAAAGCCAACCGGTATTTCGAAGCCGCCGGCCGATTTTTTGCCACCGCCAAAATATTGCCCACTGGAGGTTTTGCCGAATACTTCCTTGAGGAATTCATCGGGATCAATTGTTATTCTGGAGGTTCGCATTGATCCTACGATGGTTTCTTCCTGGTCAGGTGAGACGATCAGGCCAAAAACAATGGCCGAATGTATGTTCTCTTCTGTCATCAGAAAGTCTGCGGCCTGGGGAATTGCGTCACGTTCTTCACAGCGCACATATCCAATTCCGGAGATCGAATAACTTTCTTTTATTGTGCGGTTCGCAAGCGCTCCTTCGATAATACCCATGGTTTGTTTTGATCGCGATTGACTGGTAATCTGGGACAGCAGGTCGGCGTCAACAAAACGGCTGAGAAATGCCGCGGCTATAAAATCTTCGCTGCTGGCCCTCACAAAACCGTTGGTGTCGGTTTTTATGCCATGCATAAGGGCTGTAGCGGCCCTTACATGTTCATTTCGACTGCGTTCTAGCTGAATAATCCCTTCTCGAAAGTAGCTTGTATAAATAGTTGCAGTTGCTCCAACCTTGCGAATGTCTATAAACTGTGGTTTGAGGCGGTTCTGCAGCTCATGATGATCGACCACGATCAGCTCTGGAATATTCATGGCCTGCACTGCATCTACGATCGTTCCAGATGTCGTTCCCTGGTTATCGACAAAAATTGTTGCCTGGTAAGGAGTGAGATCAAACTTTGAATCCCACTTGCGCATGTCGATGCCAAGCAGTTTTACCAGCGCAATGTTTTCGGGGTGGCTGATCACGCCTGCGTATACAATGTCAACTTCGATCCCGAACTGTTCTGATATTACTTTGTGCGCCAGGCCGGTTGATATGGCGTCAGGGTCGGGATAGTTCTGAATAATGACAAGGTGCTTCTGGCCTTTGCAGCTAGCAAGAATGGCTGTCATCTCATCTTTTTTTCTGCGCGCGAGATCGTTGTCGTCGATACGGATTGAAACGGTGGCAGACTGGACTTGTGAACTGTCATCTTTCATATCGCGTATCTCCTTGCCTGATTGCTAATTAATTTATATCACAAAACTCTGAATTTTTATACCTGCCTGCAAGCTTCTTGAATCCAAAATTTCAATCGGCAGGCTCTATGTGAACAAGCACGTCGACTATATCGGGGCCGTTTTCGATAAGCCGTCGCTTGGCTTTACCAGATATTTCGTGACCATCTCGAACGCTGAGAGCGCCATCGACCTGAATATGCAGATCTACCTGCAATCCGGCCCCGTGAAACCTTGAACGGAGCGCGTGAACCGAAGCGACGCCATCAACTTCGAGTACGATTTTTTCAATGGCTTTTAGTTCGGCTTCACTGGCTCCGGCATCTGCCAACTCGCGTAGCGCCGGAGTGGTAATCTGGTAGGCCGCCTGAAGAATGAAAGCGCCGACCGCAAGAGCTGCTACCGGATCGAGGATAGCCCATCTCGGGTCAATAAGTGCCATGCCAATTGCCAGAGCAACCGCGATAGAGGAAAAACTGTCGGTTCGATGATGCCAGGCATTGGCTTTGAGCGCCGGTGATTTATAGCGCTCGCCGACCCGGTAAGTCCAGCGGAATAGCAGCTCTTTTACTACGACTGAAATCAGGGCTACGGCCAGAGTTATTGCTTCTGGCACCACGTAGTCGCCACTGCGAAATTTTTCGATTGCCTCATATCCGAGAAAAACACCGGCTAATGCGAGAGCCATGCCAATCAGAACGGTTACCATCGTTTCGATTCGGCGGTGGCCATATGGATGACATTCATCAGGTGGTTGGTTCCAATACTTCATGCCGACCAGCACTGCCACATCAGTTGCTGAGTCAGACAGACTGTGGACACCATCGGCAATTACTGACTGGCTGTTTCCGGCGTAACCGGCAATGATTTTTATAACCGTCAGGATAAGGTTG
>Ga0180007_10002946_pt1 | contig 19627 bp, 16 predicted proteins | sample MM_PC_MetaG_FD_121122 | JGI IMG/M metagenome (GOLD analysis project Ga0180007, IMG submission 121122) | Groundwater microbial communities from the Aspo Hard Rock Laboratory (HRL) deep subsurface site, Sweden - MM_PC_MetaG | ecosystem: Environmental > Aquatic > Deep subsurface > Groundwater... | reverse complement strand
TGTCATTGTCCGTCTCCTCTCGTTTGATTAAGATTATTGAGGAGAGAAAATCAGTTCTTCCGTATGCTTATGTCAGGAATTCCCCACCGCTTTCTGATGAAGAATTATAGTCTGCGACAAGTACGTATAAAAAATTCTACCCCCTTGCCGTCTTTCTGCAGAATGAAATCGGCAGCAAGGTAATTATTCAAGTGCCCAGGGACTGGGATGAACTCTTTCGTCTCATCAGTTCAGGTGAAACGGATTTTGTCTATCAGCCGCCTCATGTTTATGTGCAGCTGGAAGAACACTACAACAAGAGTGAATTACTTACTGCACTTTCCAGGAGAGGTGAGCGGAAACACCATGCACTCCTTATTGTGCGCAACGATAGTAATATCAGTAATGTTGAAGAACTGCGCGGCAAATCTCTTCTCTTTGGTCCGAAATTCTCCACGATAAAAACAGTGGCCGGCAAAGTCCTTCTGCAAAAACATGGCATTAACTACGAAAAGGACCTGCTGGAATACCGATACGGCGGATCATGTGAAGAAGTTGCTCTTAACGTATTTCTCAAAGCAGCTGATGCAGGTTTTGTCTGCGACGATGTTACCCAGAACCTGACATCGCCCCCAGATAAAACCTGGCCTCTCCCGACCAACAGCCTCAGAGTCATTGCCTCGGCAGAGGAATGTCCCACCTGGATTTTCAGCGCGGTAAAATCTGCAGATGCGCCCACGGTTTCTGCAGTGATCAGGGCTCTTCTTTCCCTCCACGAAACTCAAAATCATCAAGGCGTACTGAAAGATATTGAAAGTCTGGGATTTGCCCCTCTACTGGAAAGTAACTTACTTATTTTACGCAAAAAGTTTCTATAGCAATGAAACTAAACTGCCGCCTTAAGCTCATAATCGCCATCTCCCTCCTGGTTTTTGCCAGTCAATTAACCACTGCATGCATAATTATTCGCCAATCCGAAGAGTCTCTGCACGAAAAAAACCATATCCACGGGGAAGAACTGGCCCAGAACATGGCGGAGTTTTCCTGCCAGGCCATAGTCAGCCGTAACCTGGCCAGTATTTACGAACAAATCCAAGTGGCCTTGAAATATAACAACGTCCGGCATGTGGTTGTTGTTGACCCCAACCAGAAAGTGCTTGTGTCAGACAATCTGGAAGAGGTTGACAGTATCTATCCTCCTGAACATATCAAAAAGTTCTATTTCAATGAAAAGCTGGACAGCAATCCCCATTACATCGATAAAAACGGGGAAACCATTGCTGAAATAACGGTACCCATCACCCTTGCCGACGACCTGCTCGGTCATGTTATTCTCGGTTATTCACATACGGAGATTGCCCAAAAAATCTCCAATCTCAACAATAAGACCATGATCACCCTTCTGGCGGGCTTTGCCGGGGCCTTTCTGTTAACAATCCTCCTGACGTCAATGATAACCAGGCCGCTCGTTCAGCTGGAAAAAACGGCCTTGAAAATATCAATGGGCAACTTTGAGATTGAAAAGCCTGACACGCACGGCAATGACGAATTCAATCTGCTGAGCCAGACCATGTACAGCATGGCAAAACGACTTGAGGAGCTTGTTTATAACGATCCGTTGACCGGCCTTTACAATCGGCAGTTGCTGAACATCAGACTCAGCGAAGAACTTGCCCGCAGCAGGCGCCATGTCCGCCCCCTTGCCTTGCTGCTGGTGGATATTGATCATTTCAAAAGAATCAATGACACCCATGGACACCTGGTGGGCGATGAAATGCTTGTTGCCATCACCTCGCTCATCGCCAAACACATCCGTGAGGTGGACTGCCTGGCACGGTTCGGCGGGGAAGAATTCATCATTCTCGCTCCGGACATGACGGAAATGAACGCCCGCCAGTTGCTGGCGGAACGTATCCGTTCCGCCGTAGCCAAAGAAGAATTCAACATCTTACCCGGCAAGCAGAGCCTGCGTATCACCATCAGCGTCGGACTGGCTCTCTACCCGACGGATGCAAAGAACGAAAAGGAGTTGATTGCCACTGCCGATCAGGCTCTTTATGCCGCAAAATACAGCGGCAGGAATCAGGTCAGGACCTATTCCGAGCTGAAGGATTACCGCTCGGTCCCATAACCCAGATCTTTCATCTCCCCACATCGCAATACCTCAGACGACAACTGCAGGAAACTGCCCCGGCGATTAATCAGGGGGAAACAGCTGTCCTGATGAGGTGCTGGTTTTGGCGAAAATCACTCCGTAAGCCTAAAATTTCTGGACGCTAAAGCCACATTGTGGTATATGGCAATGCTGAAAAAAACTGTGATTGAATTTGTCGGCAGGCCCTCTCACGGGATAACCATGGTCAAAACATCAACGGGACAAAGACTTGACAGCCCCGGTCAAGCCAGACAAGTCTTGTTGCCATGAATGATCACCGTCATGCAAATCACCAAACAGCATGCGACAAAATCATGGGCATAGGTTCATAAAATCTATAATACTTCGCTATTTTACTAAAGAAAGAAAATACAAATGAAAAGGAAACTCAGCAGCTATATAGGAACTGCTTTTTTTATAAATATCTTTGCCATAATGAGTGTCGGAGGAATCTGCATCATGATGGTCAAGGACATGGTTCGCAGCAATATCTCTCACCTGGAAGAAGAAAGCAGAAATGTGGCCAGGATATACAAATTAAATGACAGGATACAGAAAGCCATCTTTACAGTGCACGGCTCAATCATTGATAATGATGGTTCGCTCATGACCGATGTCATGGAAAAGATAGTTAAGATCGAAGATGACCTGAAGACTTACAAAGAAACGGAGCATGAAAAACAGGGGCCCCATGTCGATGAAGAAAATATCCTTTTGGAAAAACTTCAGGATAATCTTGTAGGAATACGCCGGGTGCTTGATGAAATCTATCAGGACCTGTTGACTGACAGCCCGCTGGATGAAAGCGGTTTCAAAAAACTGGAAGGATTCGGCTTTACTATCCACAACCTGACCCAGTCGATCAATGACATCCATTTCAAAACCGTTTCCATACTTGTCAAAGAGTCCTACAGCAAGATGTATTTCATTCTCCTGCTTTACCTTGTCTCTTCCGCCGTCGGTATCCTGGCCTCATGCATGGGCTATATCGTTCTTACCCGCCATACCATCAAACCGATCATCAACCTCGCTTCCGCCACGAAAAAGATATCCACCGGCGATTTTGACATCCGGCTCGATACCGCCTCGAAAACGGAAATCGGCACTCTCTATCAATCTTTTAATGCGATGGCGGCAAAACTGCAGGAACATGAGAGAAAAAGGGAAGATTTCAACCGCACCCTGGAAAGTCTGGTAAAGGAACGGACAAGGGAACTCAGGGAATCCGAGGAATCCCTGCGCAGAACCCAGTTCGAGCTGCTGCGCATGGAAAAAATCGCCACCCTGGGCCAGATCTCCACATCGGTCAATCATGAGATCAAGACCCCACTGAATGTTCTCTACATGAACCTACAGTTGCTTATCCGCAAAATCAACAAATGCGATATTGTGGAAAACGAAATGAAGAAGGGCATGCTTGATCTGACGGAAATCATCAATGGGGAGGTCTCCAGAATCAATGAAATCATTGAGGAATTTGTCAAATATGCCCGTTTCCCGCTCCCGAATTTCGGGCAGATCAGTATCAACAAAATTCTATCGGATTTTGCCGAGATGATCACCCAGAATGCCAACGAGTCGTATATCACCATCGAGGTCAACCCGGATGAGACCCTTGACCGCCTGCTGCAGATTGACGAGAAAATGATGATCCAGGCACTGCTCAACCTGTGTATGAACGCCATTCAGGCCATGCCGTATGGCGGTTTGCTGCGGCTGTCGAGCAAAAGGGAAGTGCCCTGCGCCAAAATCCTCATTGAAGATACAGGGCAAGGGATCGCTGCTGATGACCTGAAACGCATATTTGATCCGTTTTTTTCAAAAAAAGATGGTGGACTGGGCTTCGGCCTTGCTATAGTTCAGAGAATTATCGAAAACCACAAGGGCTCGATTTCCTGCAAAAGCGAGGTTGGCAAGGGCACGATTTTTGAGATCCTTCTGCCGATTACGCCAAACAGCATCTGTCAAGAGATCATATAGCACATGACACAGCCTTCCATACTTATCGTCGATGACGACAAAATGACCAGGCAGACTCTGTCGCTTGCCCTCGAGGAGCATTATCAGACCTTCACGGTCAAGGATGGCAAAACGACCCTGGAGGTGCTCAAGACGCGGGAGATTGATCTTGTCCTTTCCGATCTGTTCATGCCCGGCATGAACGGCATTGAACTGCTGGAGCAGATCAATCTGCTCACTGAAAAGCCCCCAGTGATCTTCATAACCGGCCAGGGATCGGTTGAGACAGCCGTCCAGGCCATGAAGAACGGCGCCTATGATTATGTCACCAAACCGATTAACATTGACAGGCTTTCCCTGCTTATTGAAAAAACTCTTGAGAACAAAAGACTGAAGGAAGAAAATATCCTGCTCAAGAAAAAAATCGAGGAGACCTATCCGGACCTGTCAATGATCGGCAACTCTCCGGCCATGCAGAAGATAAAAGACCTGGCCAGACAGGTTGCCTCAACAACCGCCACGGTCCTCATCGAGGGGGAGAGCGGCACGGGCAAGGAACTGGTGACGAACATCATCCATTACAACAGCCCGGTTGCCCATGGCCCCTTTGTCAAGGTAAACTGCTCCGCCTTTGCCGAAGGAGTCCTGGAATCAGAGCTTTTCGGCCACGAAAAAGGGGCGTTCACCGGGGCAGTGGCCAGCAAAAAAGGACGCTTCGAGTTGGCCAACGGCGGCACGCTTTTTCTCGATGAAGTCGGCGAAATGCCGCCTTCCATTCAGGTAAAACTGCTTCGTTTCCTCCAGGAGCAAACCTTCGAACGTGTCGGCGGCACCAGAACCCAGAAAGTTGACGTACGGATCATCTCAGCCACCAACAGAAACCTTATGGAAATGATCAAGAAGGGCGCCTTCCGTTTGGATCTCTATTACCGTCTGCGGGTCGTAACAATGGAGATGCCGTCACTGCGGGAACACAAAGAGGATATCCCGGAACTGGTTGGCAGCTTCCTGAAAAAATTCGCTGACCGGCACGGCAAACAGATCTCAAAGGTGTCCGATGAAGTCATGGAGCTGATTATGCAGTATAACTGGCCGGGCAATATCCGCGAACTGATGAACTGCATTGAAAGCTCTGTGGTCATGGCCCGGGGTGACACCATCAATATTTATTGCATTCCCGAATATCTTACCTGCAGAGGGAGCGATGCGTCAATGGACGGAAAGGAAGGGCTGCTGCAGGCGATGGAGCGTCAGACAATAACCGACGTCCTCGATAAGACAGGGGGCGACAAGGTCAAGGCCGCGAAAATTCTGGGAATCGGTCTGCGGACCCTGTACAGGAAGATCGATCAGTGGGGGATGTGATCAGCTTGAGGAGTTGACGGTGCAGGCCATGCCGTTGTCCGCCGGGGTGTGATTTGGCAGAAGCACTCTGTTCTCTCTCCTTTTCTTGGAGATGCACTCGTAGATGATTTCCATCTCCTCATGGTCAAGGGTCTCATTGACCAGGAGCATATCCGCCAGATAAATGAGAAAATCCTGCTCGTCAGTCAGTATCTTCTTTGCCTCCCGATAACAGGATTCAACAATCCTTTTCACCTCTTGGTCGATGATCTGTCCGGTCTCTTCGCAGTAAGCGATTCTGCTCAACTGTTCACCAAGAAAAGCCCCATCGTCCCGAACATAGGACAGGGAACCGATCTTGTCAGTCATGCCCCACTGGCACACCATCTTGGTCGCCAGATCCATTGCCTGACGGAAATCATCTTCAGCGCCGGTCGTCTGCTGGTTGAGACAGACCTCCTCTGCGACGCGTCCTCCCATGAGAATGGTTATCCGGCTCAACAGGTATTCTTTGGCATAGGCCTGACGGTCGGTGAGCGGCAGCTGCAGTGTGTGGCCCAACGCTTTTCCACGGGGAATAATGGTGATTTTGTGGATGGGGTCTGCATCCGGCAGAAATTTTGCCAGAATGGCATGGCCGGCTTCATGGTAGGCCATGGTCTTGCGGTCCTTGTCGCTGATGACCAGTCCTTTTCTTTCAACCCCCATGAGCATCCGGTCCTTGGCAATCTCAAAATGAGCCGGCCTGATGGCGCTGTCACCCTTCCTGCCGGCGATCAATGCCGCCTCGTTCATCAGACTCGCCAGCTCGGCGCCGGTAAAGCCGGGGGTGCTTCTGGCCACATCTTCCAGTTTGACACTGTCAGACAATGTCATTTTCTGCGCATAAACCTGGAGAATCTGCAGTCTCCCCTTCACATCAGGGGGCAGAATGTTGATCTGCCGGTCAAAGCGGCCTGGACGCAGGAGTGCCGGATCAAGGATATCCGGTCGGTTGGTGGCGGCAAGGATAATGATCGTATCATCGGTGGAGAAACTATCCATTTCCACCAGCAGGGCATTCAACGTCTGACCTCTCTCATCCTGTCCTCCGGCGATGTTTCCGGCGCTTCGTCTGCCGCCCACGGCATCGATCTCGTCAATGAAAACAATGCAGGGGGAATGTTTCTTGGCCTCCTTGAAGAGTTCCCTCACCCTAGACGCCCCTACACCGACGAACATCTCGACGAAATCCGATCCGCTGATGCTGAAAAACGGCACACCCGCCTCACCGCCAATGGCACGGGCAAGCAAGGTTTTGCCCGTGCCCGGCGGGCCCTGGAAAAGGATGCCCCGCGGGATGACGGCGCCCAGCCTGCTGTATTTCTTCGGCCGCTGCAGAAAATCGATCACCTCCAGCAATTCCTCCTTGGCCTCCGGCACACCGGCAACATCCCGGAAAGTGACCTGTTTTTTCTTGGCCTGGGGCGCAAAACGGGCATGTTTATCATTGTCTTCAGTATCATTGTATTCAGATGTCTGCTGCCGCAGGAGGGAATACCAGACAAGCAAAATCAGCATGACAGGGACTGCCAGTTCGGCAAGACGCCAGATACGGGAAGAATTATCAGAAACGCCGTTGATGACGACGCCTTTTTCCAGCAGTTTGGGCAGCAACGCAGGAATGTCAGGTGAATAGGTGGCAAACTCCCGGCCGAAGGTATCCTTCAGAGCAATCTCGCTCCCCTGCAGGTGCACCTCGGTTACTTCATCTTTTTCAAGGATAGTCAGAAATTCGTTATAGCTGATTGACGGGAGGCGGTTTTCAATGTTCCAGAATACCGTTGCCGCTCCACCCACAACGAGCAACAACACGAGAGTAAATATGGTCCGTATAAAGAGAGTCAATGGGATCGGCTCCGTTTTTGCCTTATGATTTAGTCAGTTACCCATTGCTGAATTTTAGCATATCTCTCAAAGAAATGCTGCAAAATGTATTCCCCCGGTGGGGTCCGGCAAATAAAAGCTATTATTTCAACGAGTCAATCAATACCTCTGTGTCAGCTCCGTCCCTCCCCTGCCTGTCCGCATTCTGGCATGGCATGCATAATCACGTAGTTGCAGAACATTTTCCTTTTTATGCAAACCGTCGGACAAAACCTGTTCGAACCTCCTCCACCGCACTTTTCATCATGAGAGAAATCATGCCGGCTTGTCAAAATGACACGGATTTTTGCCATTTTGACAAGAAAACCAGGGCCGACAAAAGAAATATGCTGAAATTACTTAGATAATTACTTTGGCATGGATTTAGCAAATGTTCGACACGCATTCAGCAAATACTCATAAGCAAAGGACAACAAGTGTAATCAGAACTCAGCAACAACATGGAAATAATGGAGGAAAAAAGATGAAAGGCATGATCCCCGAAGCAAAAGTACAGATTAGGAAAAGAAGCATTCATCGGACCGCTGAAAACGCTCCTGCCAAAGTTCAAGTTTCCCGAGGCGCCATGATTGCGTTAGGGGCTGTCCCAACCATTATCGGCATCTGGGCAGCAGCCTGCTTCGGTGGCGGCTTGGTTGCAAGCGGTGGCCCGATTGCAATGGTAAAGAGCTGGTTTTCAGCATTAACAGGGATGTAGAGGGTAGTTCAAGGCGGATTTGCTTTGGATAACAAACAACATAACTGAGGAGTACTATGAAAGATTTAACATTGACCAAAAAGAGACAAATGGTACGGACTGGTGAACAGACCCAGACAGGTCTTGATACTTTCGCCAAAGGCGGCATTACCATTATGGGTGGAGTTTCCGCTCTCATCGCTCTATGGGCGGCAGCCTGCTTCATCGGTGGGCTTATCAGCGCCGGAGGACCCGTCGGGTTGGCCTACGGCTGGTACAAAGCCATAACCGGGCTGTAAAAAATTGATCGGAACAAGGCGGGCAAAATCCAAATAAGTTCTTTCAGCAGAATAGACCGCGAACGCCGGAAAAATAAATACAATTATTAAGGATAGGGATTTGATTCGCTAGAAAGCACGGCGCCGAATAAGTTTCGTGCTTTTCTAGCAGTTCAGCTCAACGGACTGACGTCTACCCATCTTCTCTTTTCATAGTAATGTTTGCAAAGGACTCACCGTTGACACGGGGCATAGCAGGAAGGGCGACAATACCGCAGACGAAGAATATAACTGTGGAGACGAAAAGTGGATAAAACATCCGCCTTTTTTATCAAAACCGCAGTTAATTTCTTCAAAACTGCTGTAAACTGGATATCACGCAGCAAGTTCTCCGTGTTTGGCGGAATCATCATCGGCGTCATTGCTCCAGTGCTGCTGATTTGCGTTATGCTCGATATCAGAGGAACCGTTGACAATCCATACTTCGGCTTTCTCATCTACCTTATCCTCGGCCCCCTGTTCATTCTGGGCCTCATCCTGCTCATCATTGGGGTATTCATCAGATCTCACGGCAAAGAGGACATAGGCCTCTTCACCTTCGAATACATCGAGGAACAACTGACCCGGCCAGGGCGATACAGCCGCATACGGCGCCATATCCTTCTCACCCTGCTCATCACCCTGATCACCCTCTTTTTAGTGGCTCTTGTTTCCTACACGGGATTTCATTATTCCGAATCAACCGCTTTCTGCAGCCAGTCCTGCCATCAGGTCATGGAACCTGCCTACACCACCTATCAGCGCTCTCCCCATTCACGGATATCGTGTGTTGAATGCCATATCGGCAAGCAATCCCAGTGGTTGACCAAGGCTAAATTTTCAGGGGCCAAACAGCTTTTTGCCGTGCTCTTCGACACCTACCCCAGGCCGATCCCGCAACCCATCACCTCCCTGCGGCCGGTCCGGGAAACCTGCGAGAAATGCCACCGCCCTGAAATGTTTCACGGGGACAAACTCTATATCAAAGACCATTTTCTGCCCGATGAACATAATACCCATGTTCAGACAGCTCTTCTCATGAAAATCGGTTCAGGAGGGTATCTGGGCAGAAAGGCCCAGGGAAACCACTGGCACGTTTCCGAGGATTATCCGGTCTTCTACAAGTATACCGATCATGCCCAGGAGGACGTTGTCCAGGTCTGGCGGCAGGATGGCGACCGGGAAATCCATTTTTACAAGACCTCTGACACCGAAAAGCAGGATACAAGCCAGCCGGGTACCGTGCGGAAAATGGACTGTATGGACTGTCACAACCGCACCACCCACGTGTTTCGCAGTGCGGATGAAGCTCTTGATGAAAAAATGATCACCGGCATTATCCCGCGCGAGGTCCCCTTCATCAAACGGCAGGCGCTGAAAACGATTACGCCGCAATATGACTCGGTTGATGAAGCACTGCATGAGATTTCCAGGGGATTAAAAGAGTGGTACCTCACCAATTATCCCAATCTGGTCAGTCATGACAAGCCATTGCTGGATAAGGCCATTGCCGGCGTTCAGCAGGCATATGTGGAGAATGTGTTCCCGGAAATGAATATCGGCTGGGACACTTATACTGATTTTATCGGCCATAAAAACGGGTCCGGCTGTTTCCGCTGCCATGACGGCCTGCATTCCAGCGAAAACGGGCAGACAATCAGCAATAACTGTGACAGCTGCCATATCATTCTTGCAGAAAACGAACCGTCACCGGAAGTATTAAATATCCTGCGGAAGACACGCAAAGACAACCGATAACTTTAAAACATTAACGTATCATCAATTTTTCAGGAGGAGTAGTGCACAATGACCAATAATGACTATCAGGAGAATGACCCCAAAGACATTGAACATGGAAAAGGGGCTCTGGACCGCTTGATCCAGGGCCTGTGGAATTCGCCTCTTGGTGTTTTCGGTATCAGCATCACCACCATCAGCATCACCCTGATGATGATCGGCATGATCATCGACATGCTCGGTCTTATCAAAAACCCTTACACAGCGCTGATAACCTATACCATGCTGCCCGCCCTCATGCTGTTCGGGCTGTTACTGATCCCCCTAGCCGTTTATCTGCAGCGCAGGAAATTGCACAAACACGGCATTATCCGCAACCATCTAGAGCTCAATCTGAGCAATCCCAAACACCGGCTGGCCCTCATCGGTTTTATCGTGCTGTCTGTGGTGAATGTTGCCATACTGGCCATGATCAGTTACGAGGGATATCATTTCACCGACTCTAACTACTTCTGCGGCACGCTCTGTCACCAGGTGATGGAACCGGAGTACGTGGCCTATCAAAGCTCACCCCACTCCCGGGTCAAGTGTGTCGAGTGCCATATCGGTCCCGGGGCCGGATGGTATGCCAAGGCCAAACTTTCCGGAATACGTCAGGTGAAGGCGGTTTTGCAAGATTCTTACAGTCGGCCGATTCCAGCCCCTGTGCATGAATTACGCCCGGCCAGGGATACCTGCGAACAATGCCATTGGCCGGATAAATTTCACGGCAAAAAAGTCAAACGGTATGTGTCATTTTCCAATGATAACCAGAAAGTCCCTCAGGTCACTGAAGTTGCCCTGAATATCGGCGGTCATAACCCCGAGACCAGCGCATTTGAAGGAATCCACTGGCATGTGAGCAAGGAGGTTGAAGTAAGCTACCTGGCAGTAGACGAAAAACGGACCCAGATCGCCAAAGTCAAGGTCAAACGGCCGAACGGCACCTCGGACGAGTTTGTCAATAACGATATAGAGATTCCGCAGAACGAAGCGCAGCAATGGCGGGTCATGGACTGTATTGACTGCCATAACCGCCCAACCCACATCTACAAGATGCCCGAGGAAAGGGTTGATTTCGGCCTGCTCAGCAAAACGATCAACCCGGAAATCCCTGGCATCCGGGAAGACAGCCTGGAGGTCATTAGCAAAGAGTATGCGTCACGCGCCGAGGCCAAGGAATCCATCATCAGTGATCTGCTGTTCCTGCAGAAAAAGCGCTCCGCCGAACTGGCGGGAAAATACAAGGAAGACATCATCAAGGCGGGCTCCTTCCTGCTGGAGTCCTACCTCGGCAATGTCTGGCCGGAAATGAAGGTGCAGTGGGGCACCTACCGTGATCACTTGGGCCACCAGTGGGCCGATGACGGTTACGGCTGCTGGCGCTGCCACGATGAAGAGCATGTGAACAGTTCGGGTGAGGCTATCTCCCAGGATTGCAGCATCTGCCACGATGAACCCTGATCCGATCTTTGCCCAGCATTTCTGATTCTGATTCAAGCCGGAAGGACAATCCTTCCGGCTTGTGCTGAGATCCACCCTGCCCTGTCACATTCAGTCACCTCAGTCGCCGGCCTTGCACAAGTCGTCATCATGCCATAGGCTTTCCTCTTTTCGGTTTTGCTGAAAAAAAATACGGATTTTGCCGCGAATATGTTACAGAAATGCAGAGCAATTGAAACCCGGCAACCTTAACCCGTTTCAGTAAAAAATTGACACCACACACCTTCGGCGAAACAGACAAAAAACTTTTGCAGCGCGCCTGGATTCTGCAGCTCTATAGAGAACACGAAAGGATCTGCTGGCGATATGGCGCCAGGCTTTCCGTGCCCATTATTGAGATCGGCAATTCCTCCTCCAGCTGGGGCAGCTGGCATCCGTCCGGTAAAACCATAAAAATTTCGGCCAGACTCATCCAACTCCACTCATGGGATGTAGTGATCAACATCCTCAAGCATGAAATGGCCCACCAGGCTGTCAGCGAACTTTTCCGCAGCCATGACTCACACGGCAGACTCTTTGAAAAAGCCTGCGACATGCTCGGTGTGGCCCAGGAATTTAAGGGAGCGAGCGGAGATCTGCCGAGAATTATCCTCGATGTCAGTGAAAGGGCAGCCGGCAGTCCGCACCGCAGCCTGCTCATGAAAATAGAAAAACTGCTGGCGCTGGCAGAATCATGCAACGAACATGAAGCGCTCCTGGCCATGGAAAAGGCGAACTATCTCATCGCCAAATATAACATCCAGAGAATCGAGCAGTGCCAGCAGGCCCGCTATGACTGCCTCATCATCAATCACAAAACGAAACGGATAGAAAATTATCAGAGAAAGATCTGCTCCATCCTGAGCAACCACTTCTTTGTCAAGATCATTCTTTCCGACCTTTTCGATGCTGAGCAATGCTGCACGCATAAAACCATCGAGATACTGGGCACCTGCGAAAATGTGCTTATTGCCAACTACGTCTACTCCTTTCTGCTGGCACAGATGAATTCCCTATGGCATCAATTTCAACTCAACCATCAAACAACCGGCAGACAGAAACGATCCTACTGTCTCGGCGTGCTTGACGGATTTGCCAGAAAACTTGCGGGCCGGAAAGCAAAGGAATTTGACACAATGCATCATGCATCGCCTGCCCCTCTGCATTTATCCGTTCTGGTATGCAACAAGGACCAGGGACTGATCTGCTTCATAGAGCAGCTACATCCGCGCCTGTCACAAAAGAAATCCGCGGCCGCAAAAGTATATCTCAAGGAGTATGAGGCCGGCTGCAGCGACGGCGGAAATCTCACCCTCAACAAGGGTCTCACCAGTGACGACGGTTTTCAGGGCCGTATGCTGCCCCACCGCTCCTGATTTTTTTTCACCATGGAAAAAGAAAATATTTTCAAGAAAATACCCGCCGCATTACCGGATGAACTCTTTGAAAACATCCTTGAGCACGGATCTTTCAAGCTTGGACGCATCGTCTCCAGGGCCCATGCCACGCCGCAAGGTGAGTGGTATGACCAGGAAAAGAACGAATGGGTCATGCTGCTCAGCGGGTCAGCCGCCCTGCGCATTGCAGGCAGCGATCACCTTACCCTGCTTGCACCGGGAGATTACATTTTTCTACCGGCCCATCTCAAACACCGGGTTGAATGGACAGCCCCGGACACGGAAACCATCTGGCTGGCCCTGCATTATTAACCCCACCTTGCAAAGTGGTGGCGCAGAAAGTGTTGAAAAGATAAACGATAATTGATCGATGACAACAGACAAAGACAAACAGAAAAAACTGCTCCCCCTCTTCATTTTCCTGTCAATATCTCTCGTGGCCGCCACCACTCATGCCGGAGAGAGCGCCGACAGCATTGTGGCGGGCAATTTCTCCCAGGCACAGGATCTGAGCAGGCTGCCGGATGGCTGGCAACCCCTGACTTTCAAGAATATTGCCTCGCATACCACGTACCGACTCGTCCAGGACCATGACACCACGGTCATTGAAGCCGTCAGCCAAGCCTCTTCATCAGGGCTCACCAGAAAATTTCCCATCAACCCACTTGCATACCCTGTGCTATCGTGGAAGTGGAAAGTGGCCAATATTTATGAAAAGGGCGATGTCACCAAGAAGGAAGGCGATGATTACCCGGCCAGAATCTATATCACCTTTGCCTATGATGCTGACAAAGTCGGCTTATGGGAACGGGTCAAGTTCAATACCATTAAACTGCTTTACGGGGAATATCCGCCGGTCAATGCCATCAATTACATCTGGGCCAGCAAAGCGCCGCAGGAACTGATCACGCCGAATCCATACACCGACAGGGTCAAGATGATCGTCATCGAGAGCGGCTCAGACAAGCTGAATCAGTGGATTGCCGAAAAAAGAGACATTGCCGCTGATTACCGGAAGGCCTTTGGCGAAGATCCCCCCGCCATATCCGGCATTGCCATCATGACCGATTCCGACAACACCGGCGAGAGCGCCACGGCCTGGTATGGTGACATCATCTTTTCAAGAAAACAGTGATTTCACCCGCGCCCTACCCCTTCCCGGCAAGAACCGCCCCGATGATTTCCGCCAGCTTTTCAAGCACGAACGGTTTCTGGAGAAATGCGTCGGGAGGCGCTTCTCCCTGCCCGATCATCACCTGCTCCTCGGCATAACCGCTGGTGAGAATGACTTTAACCTGCGCATTGCCCTGCTTCAACTCCTGCAGGGCGGCGACACCATCCTTTCTGGGCATGGAGACATCAAAAATGACCAGCTCAATAATCTCCTGATTTCTTTTATAGATCTCAACGGCCTCCTGTCCATCTTCTGCGATAAGAACGTCAAAACCGATCTTTTCCAGCATTTGTCTTCCCGTATCTCTGACCATGGCATCGTCATCAGCTAACAGCACAATCCCAGAAAAAGTTGGCAGTCCGGCAGCCGGAGGCAGATCCTGCTCACTCTGCTGCTGTGAGGTCATCTCCAGGGCCGGTAGCAGCAATCTCATCGTCGTTCCTTTCCCCGGGCTGCTCACTACCGTCAAGGCACCTTGATGAGACTTGACAATACCCGCAGTGACCGACAAACCCAGGCCTCCGCCTGTGGACCTGGTCGTGAAAAACGGATCAAACATCCGGGCGACAGTCGTCTCATCCATGCCGCAACCATTGTCCGTTATCCGGCAGAAGGCATAACGGCCCTTGGCAAGGTTGCTTTCCCTGAAGGGCGCGGGCAGATCCTCCAACTCTTCAAATGAGTAGCCGGTACTGATAGTAATCTGCCCGGCAGCGATACCGATAGCCTCACCGGCGTTTAAGACAAGATTGAGGATAACTTCCTGAATCTGTACCATATCTAAATTGCACCAGACAGGTTGGGTAGCGGGATTGACAATGAGGATAACCAGCGGGGAAATATTGTGGCGCAATAAATTCTCCATAGTTCTCACCACAGCGGCAAGATCGCCCGGCTTCATATGCAGCTCAGGTTGCCCCGCATAGGCAAGCATGGATCCGGAAATGTTCGAGGCCTTTTTTGCCGCTTTGATTGCCTGGCTGATCATGTGTGCTGTTTTTGAATCAGCAGGCAGCTGTAGTTGCACGAGCTCCAGGTTGCCCTGCACCGCCATCATGATGTTGTTGAAATGATGGGCAACCGCACCCGCCATGACATTGAGACCTTTATAGCGCTGCGCCTGCTCCAGATGATGAACCAGCCGGAGTTTCTCCTCTGCCGCATTGACCAGGTCGTTAATATCTTCGACGATCCAGATGATTCCCTGGGAGGCGTCATCCTTATTTAACAGACGGCCGCGGAGATGGCACCATGTGCCGACGCCGCCCTTTCCGATAAACTGATAATCCGCATCATAGGTGTCGCCCCGCAGCAGAACAGGGTAAGACGTTTTATCAAAGGCCTCATAAGCATCCCTGGAAGGAAAGAGCGGGGCGGTTGTCATGCCGATCAGTTCATCCGGCTCATAACCGGTAATGCGTAGTATTTCCGGGTTGACCCGTTTGATGATTCTCCGGACATCCATGAAGACAATGCCCACAGGTGAGTTGTTTACCAGCGCCTCAATCTCCGCCCCGCTCAGATCGAGCCCACGGGCCGTTTCTTCCGCCATCTCCTTGACGGAATCCAACTGCGCAGTAAGTTTCAGCACCTTCTGCTCAAGGGCATCCCGCACCTGCAGAAGGTGCTGTTCCGAGCTTTTGCGGCGTCTGATATTTATGGTCAGCACAACAATCGTCAGACCAAATCCGCTGACGAAAACAGCCGCCACCCAGACCAGAGTCTGATACTCTTCAATGCACGAGAAAGGTTTATTGATGACAATGCTGTCCGGCGGCAATCTGCTCAAGCTGATTGCCCAGCGTTCAAGCTGCTTGTAATCAAACATGTCGCGGTTGACGCCAGATTTCATCACGGCAATGGCATCCGGCGCCTCACCCGCCAGAATCCGATTAGCAAGCAAAGCCGCCGCCTCGCCCTGGAAATAACCGGAAATCAGGTTGCCTCCCACCATGCCATGGCCCAGATAAAAATTAAGCAGACCATACACCGGCGCCGGACTGGCCTCAGAGATTAAGCGGATACTCTCCTGCTCCCGGTAATAATGGTCGAGGCGGTCTCTGAAATAAACCCCATAGAGCACAATGGCATCATCGGACAATGCCCGCACTTGTTCCTGGAGTTCTTCCATGGACAGGTTTTCGGCATAGCGGATGTCAAGTCGTCCCGCAAAATCCGCCAGCTGCTGCTTAATGGTGAGCGTCCATGCCAGGCCCGTGGGCAGATAGTCGTTAACGACAAAGACTTCCCTTGTTTCCGGGTGATTCTTCAGGACAATATTTACGGTGGCGGCCGCATCAAGAATTTCTACAACGCCGGTAAAACCGGAGAGACCTGCCAGCATTCTATCATCAAAAGAATTGACCCCGCAAAAGACCACGGGAACACCGGGGAAAAGGGTATCGCGGAATTCCCGCATAAAGTTGAAGGCATTGTTGCCTGAAGCGATGATGAGGCGAAAAGGCGTATCAGCATATTTGCCGCGGTACAGCTCAAACAGTTGCTGTTTGTATTGATCACTATAGGAAACGCGCTTGGTGTCCATGTTTTCCACATGAATCTCAATATTGTATTGATCAAGCTCCAGCACATCCTGAAAGGCGTGAAACATATTCTGCTCCCACACCATGCTCTGATGATAGGAATTGAGGATGAGAATATGGGTGACGGGATGATAGGCATATGCATCGGCGGCCAAGATGATCGGGGCAAGACACCAGAAGAAAACGCGCAGCACCTGAAGGATCATAATAAGTCTCGATTCATTTGATGTGAGCACCGCATGCGGAAAAACCAACTGATTTTATTAAAACATAATACATAAATTGGCGACAGACACAAAATATTTACAATTATGCGGGAATTATAATTGTTAATTGTCGTTCATATTGACAGAAAAGCAGATGGGTGGCCTCAAATAACTCCAGCCCGTGGATATGTTCCCCCAAACCCATCATATCGAGACCATGGCCCTGCTGGAGAAGGAACCTACAAACTGTCTAAGGGACTGAGCACCCCATGGCCGCCACGATTAAGCACATGGGTATAAATCATGGTAGTGGAAACATTGGCGTGGCCCAGTAATTCCTGGATGGTACGGATGTCGTGGCCGCTTTCCAGCAAATGGGTGGCAAAGCTGTGGCGCAGGGCATGGCAGTTGACCCGTTTGCTGATAGAAGCCGCCTGAGCCGCTTTTTTGATACTCTTCTGCAGACCGTTTTCATGAATATGGTGTCGCCTGGTCTCGCCGCTACGCGGGTCCACGGACAGCCTTCCGCTGGGAAAGACATATTGCCAGATCCATTCCCTGACCGCATTAGGATATTTCCGGGCCAGGGCATCAGGAAGGAAGACCTCGCCTAACCCCTGGGCCATATCTTCCTGATGCAGTCGGCGTATCTCTTCGAGATGCGCGGTCAACGGCTGTCGTAAGCTCTGAGGAAACGGCACCACGCGATCCTTTTGCCCCTTACCGTCACGAACCATGATCAGATTCTGGTCAAAATCCACATCCTGCACCCGCAGACGAACGCATTCCATCAGCCGCATCCCTGTCCCGTAAAGCAACGCAGCCATCAGGTAGTGCAGAGAACTGAACTTTTGCAGCTCCTGAAGCAGACGACCGGCCTCCGCCCGACTCAAGACCACCGGCAAGCGTCTCGGCCTTTTGGCTCGGACAAAATCACCAAGAATCCCGACCTCCCGTTTGACCACCTGCGTGAAAAAGAAAACCAAGGCATTCAATGCCTGATTCTGGGTGCTGGCCGCCACCTGACCACGCACCGCCAGATCTTGCAAAAAAGAGGCGATTTCCGCCTCTCCCACCGCCGCCACTTCCCGTTCCCCAATAAAAAGCAGAAACCGGCAGACCCATCCAAGATAGGCCTGTTCAGTCCGAATGGAATAGTTTCTTTGCCGAATGACAGCAACCAGTTCATCTAAGAACTTGCCATGCCTGACGCACACCGCATTCAGCAATGGCGCTCGTCCGGACGGCTTGGAACTGGGCAGAATCCCACCCTCCCGCGCGATGGTCGGATGGGTATCCGTCAGCCCCTGGGCAGAGTTGCGCCAGTATTCCCAGTTTACCTGCGACACACAGGCAGCATTGGCAGTTTGCAGCAAGATCTGTATAGCATCGATGATCTGCAGGAATTGCCAGTCCAGAATTCCATCTTTCCGTCCCTGCTCTTCCAAATAATGGTTGATGTCTGCGGCGGCATGATCCTGCAGTTTTTTGCCCTTGGCAGCCCGGATAAACGCCTCCGCCCGTTTCACATACCAGTGTCGTGCGTTTTCCTTGATCCCACGCTGGCTGAGTATGTCCAGATATTTACTCCAAAAAATCTCAACATTTTTTGTCAAAGAAGTTGTTTTTGCCTGCTGCATCAAGTATCCTCAAAAAGATATGTGAATATGCTGGAAAGATAGAGACTGCATGACACTATCAAAAACAATACACAGAACAAAAAAATAAATCAATAGACAGAATTTGCACGGCGTAAATATTAGCGGATTCTGTCTAATACACTGTTATGTGGATAATTATTCACCGCCTCCAATTTGTTCCTGGCCATTAATAAAATCAATATGTGGCGTCTTCCCTATGAGTTTGTTGTATTCAATTTCCATTTTAACGGTAGTCAGTATCTTCCCTGTCGCGTTGACAATAGCATTTACATTGGCGGCTGTTGTTTCCCCTGCGCGGATTTTGACAATCTCTTCGGCCAAAATTAAGCGGATGTCGGTAATGGTCTTGATGCTTTGCATTTTCTTAACTCCCTTTGTAATGTTATTTTTAACCTGTACAGATCCAAAAACTCTTCTGGTATTTCGTTCTTTTTACACCCAAATCCTGCCTTTGCAACATACCCAGGAGTGAGATTCTTCCTCGCACTCCGTTGTAATTCCAGAAGGCGGAGAGGGTTTTCTTCCCTCCACTTTCTGGTGGCTTCCGCCGCTTTATCAGGACGGTAATTTCGCTTGCTCCTTGCTCGCTCCTTGTGGATATTGCGCTCATAATATTTTCGATTGGCTTCTTTTTTTGCATCTGGGTTTTCCCGGGCGGCATTTTCCCGATACTGCTTTCTTTTTTCTGGGGTAATTCCCGCCGTGTAATTGTGATCCACCCTTAATATCTTGATACACTCCTTGCACCCTCCACTCTGAGTCAGGTTGTCATTCGTGCGAGTATGGCCGCGTTTACAAAGTTTGATTTCTTCCACAAAAACACCTAAATAATCATAACAAATTTATCAAGCAGACCAGGTGAAAGGCTGTTCAAGGTCTGGTCATCCGGGGCTGGCAGCTTATAAAGGTCGTTAGCGCTCAACAAGTTTCGCATACACTTTGTTCAAATATTTCATGCCGGTTTCTGTGGCACCAAACATCACGATTTCTTGCACGGCGTCCATTATGTCGCCAAGTTGGTTTTCTTTAACC
>Ga0180007_10002945_pt1 | contig 19654 bp, 30 predicted proteins | sample MM_PC_MetaG_FD_121122 | JGI IMG/M metagenome (GOLD analysis project Ga0180007, IMG submission 121122) | Groundwater microbial communities from the Aspo Hard Rock Laboratory (HRL) deep subsurface site, Sweden - MM_PC_MetaG | ecosystem: Environmental > Aquatic > Deep subsurface > Groundwater... | reverse complement strand
TTTGTTTTAGGGGCAATCTTAGGAGCTTTTGTTATATCTAGGGTGATAAGCTATTTATTTAAAAAAGATCGTTGTAAGACGCTTTATTTCCTTTTAGGGCTTGTTTTAGGAGCATTAAGTGTTCCAATAAAAAGAGTATCTGAAATTTCGGTGGGGGTTTTGGATATTGGAATTATGTTGTTTTTATTTCTAATCGGTGTTTTCATGGTTCTTAATTTAAGGAAATATGGGAAGAGGTATGAGGATAGGTTGGAGGAGATTGAGAATAGATTTATTGAGTAAGATTATTTCTTCTTTATTCCTTTCATAAGAAGCTTGAAGTCGGAATAAACAGGTATTTCTTTTATGGAGAATAATTTTGCTGCATAGAACCAGATTGCTATTACAAAGACTGTGCTTAACCCGTACCAAAACAATTTATGAGTAAAATCAAAATAAGGTGTTGAATTATGATAAAGAATTGAAAGTGAAAATATTCTAAGAATGTTGAGGCCTAATAAGATTAAAAAGGAAACTAGAAGTGTGTTGATTCTCTTTTTTAGACTCATTGGAACTGTGAGGTTTATTATTAAGAGTAGTAGGTAGGCAGATCCTGCTACGCATGCGGGTATTATTCTAATAAAAGTTGCGTTGTTGATTATTATTAAATCACCCTGGGTTTGAATCGTGTATAGTAGTTTTAATAAAAAGGCGGTTGGGTAAATGGTTAGAGGGGTAAATATTTTATAGATTATCGGGAGGGTGAACATAAATCCGAGTAGGATGAGGTATCTTAGGAATATTTTAAATGACTTGGATTTTATTATTTTTAGAATTTGATTAGATTTATTTTTCTTTAAGCTTTTAGTAGATTTGACTTCCCTCTTTTTCTTTTTTTTCATAGGAATGATAAGAAAGAATGCTTTAAATATTTATTGATAGGTTGGAAAAAATTAATAAAAATAAACTAGACCTTACATTGGTCTTGGTGAAACCATACTTCTGATTACTAAAATTATTGCTATAATCAAAATTATGTTTACTAAAATTATTAAGTAAATGAACCAGTTATCTTTTAGGTGTGAAACAACAGGTCCAAGTTCTGCATCTTTTTCTTTTGAAATAGTTGTTCTAACTTCTAGATTTTTTAAGACTTGTCCTTCATGAGATACACTTATTGTAAATTCTTTTTCTCCACTTGCATCTGCATTAACTTCAAGAACAATGCTAACTTCTCTTGAGTCTCCTGGACTTAATGTAACTGTTTGTGGTTCAATTGAAACCAAACTAGACCATGCACTATATCCTGAAACTGAAATAGTATAAGTTAATTCTGTATCTCCGGTATTTTTTACATTGGCATTAACTATCATTTGTTTTCCAGGTACTGCATTTGGTGTTTCTGAATCAAAATCTGCAGTTATTTGTACGGCTTTTCTTACTACTTCACAATCTCCTTCAACTCTGAATGTTGTTAAGAATTTGTCATCAGATACAACATCGTATTCGTCATCATCGGTATCATAATCGTAATAAGTTCTGAATTCAAGTGTGTAAAGTTTTTCTGCTGTTTCTGATTGAATATTGAATTCAAATTCAACAACTTCTGATTCTCCAATATCAAGATCTTCTCTTACTATTTTTTCTTGATTAAGCCCTAGTTCTTGATTGAAAAGAGTGATTCTTACTTGATCTTCATAATCTTGATCGCCAATATTGAAAATCTCTCCTGTAATTTGAACTCTTTCGCCACATTTAGCAATTGATGGTGAAACTTGGATATTATCAAATATAACCTGCTTTTCTTCGTCCTCTTCCCTTACTCCGTCAATTGTTTGATAAAATTCATTATCAAGATCTGAAGTTTTAGCTGTACAAAGATTTTCTTCCTTAATATCGTCACTATATGCCTTTAATACTAATTTATAACTTTCATCTTTAAAATCTGCAGGAATTGTGAATGTAAATGTTGCAACATCTTCGTCTCCATCCTTAATACTTCCTAAATCTATTTTTTTGTTATCTAAACGATCAAGGTCCTTGACAATATTTTTTCCATCTGAATTAAATAATCCTAATTCTACAAAAACATCTTTTATTTTATCGTCTCCATTATTTGAAACTTCGACTTCTATTTCTATTTTATCTAAAGCTCCCCATTCTTCATCATCGCCATCACGATTATCAATTTTAACATCTGTAATTTCTAATTCTTCTAAACTTGTTTTTTGTTCTCCGTTTTTACAGAATGATCTAACAAATTCAACTGAAATTGGGACTGAATCTGTTGTAGTGTCAATCTCTGAAGTTCTTTTTGTAAAAATTATATCCCCACTATAAACTCCAAAATCTAAATTATTATAATTTGTAGTTGCGGTTATATCAACAGCAGAAGAGATTTGTGCATCCCCTGTAGATAATACTGTTGTTCCGTCAGGAATATCCTCTCCAGAAACAGTAAATGAAATTGGAACGTTGCTTACTATGTTTGTTGGAACAGTTATATCATAGATTGCTCCTGGAACTAATGAATTTAATGTAACTGGTAGTTCTTGATTAGATCCTGTAAATGTTAAAGAAATTGGATTTGAAGTACCTATTGCACTTAACATTGATACTGTTAAAAATGCTGTAATCAAAACAATTGATAGTATTTTTGTGTTCATGTTATAATTCTGGAGTTATAACACCTTTTTAAAGTTTATTGTTTTTTAGAATATAAAAAAAGTTGTTTGGGTGTAGTAGTGAAAAATCAGACCATAATATTTTTGAGGGAGTTTTATCGACGGCTAATTAAACTTTGGGTAATTCGTTTATATTTATTATATTTGGGTTATCGTAAGCTAAACCTTTGCAAGCTGTGTTTATCCATGAGTCTATGTTGAAGTTTTCAAGCTGATTTATGTCTATATTATTGGAAATAAAGAGGTATACTTGCTTGTTTTTTCTTTCTAGTTTTTGTTTTAGATTGATTGCTTGTTTTAAATTATTTTGTCCAGGTTTAGATGACACTAGAATCCCAATGTTATCTGCATTTAGAAATTTCATTAGGGCTGTTTTACGTTGAGTTTTTAGTTTGTTTATTTCTTCTTGCTTAATGCAGGTTATTTTTAGGTTGTCTATTATATATATGGCGGGTGCTTGTAAGTATAAATTTTGAGCGTGGAATTTTCCGGTTGATACAAGGAGTACGGGTAGTTTAGTGTTTATTTTAGAGCATCCTAGGACTTGTTGGAATTTATCTACATAGATTTTGTTTGCTTTTAGTTGGGTTTTTATGGATTCTGCTAATGTTTTGTATTGTAAGCTATATAATAGCACTATCTTTTTAGGAAGTTTTTTTATTTCTTTTTTAGGTAGTTTGTAATCTAGGTTAGATTTTGCTTCTATATATAGAACTTTTAGGGGATTTTTCATAAAAGTGGTTATATATAATAGTATATAAGGGTTTTTGTGTGGGGTTATTCTCTAACAGATTCTTCAGAATTAGATCTTTCAGCATGTCTTTCAGGAGTTTTATGAATATCTGCAAATTGAGGTGTTACAATTATGATGTTTTCTCCAAAACCGGCAATACTGCCTTCTAAAGCATCTGCTGTCTTTTTTATCTTTGAAATAGCTCTTTTTAGTTCGATTATATCTTTTGCTCTTAGGGGTTTTATATCAATTATTGCTATTGTGTAACCTTCCCTTAATGAGTTTAATATTGAATTAATGTCTTCAAAACTCCTAAGAATAAAGGGTCTTACAATGACCTTTGATTTTTTGACTTCCTTTCCTAAATCTATCTCAATATACTCTGGATCATCCTCTACTGAAAACGCTCTTTTTATTCTATCGAAAACCATAGTTAGAAGATAGCTGAGAAGTTTATAAAGATTTCTGTGTTTTAATCATTTGGTTGGAGGAGAGTATTAGTAAATGTAATGTAAACTTCCGTCATCTCTTATTGTCATTCCGTAATGGGTTCTAGGCACTCTATGTTTATCGGGTTCGGGAAATCTTCTTTCAACAAATTTCCAATCGCTAGTGTTTTCTGTAGAATATCTTGTTTCTCTTTTGTCTAAAGGTCTTTTTGCGTCCATATTTTTTTATAAGAATTGGGTTTTTTAAATCTTTCTAAAATTATTTTATTTTTGCCATTACTTCTTTTTTAAGATCTTCTGCTTGTTTTGAAAGCTCGGTTTCTTGAGAATCCATTGATTTCATTCTTAATGAAAGAAGTTCTTGTTTCTTTTTTAGCTCTTCTTCAACGGTTTTTTTATCTGCTTTAATCATTATACTTCCAACAAGTTTGAAAATCTCGTCATTTGACTTTGCTATTTCAGTTAATGCATTTTCAGTTTCTGTTAGTTCCATCTGAAATGCTTGCTTTTGCATTAACAAAGCCTGAAGATTTTGTTCAAGACCTTGTAATTCTTGTATTTTTTCTTGAGTTTCGTTATCTATATCCATTTGAGAAATTATTAATTTATTGTTAAACTGCTTGTATTTTTACCACGTGTTTTCTTGGTTTGTAAAATATTTTATACCTGCAATTAGGGCAGAGAAATCTTTTTTCCAAAGCTGCAGAACTTATTTTTTTTCCGCATTTAAAACATTTGTATGTTGCCATTATATAAATAGTTGGGATTTGAGGGTTTTTAAGTTTATTGTTTTATTAAATTTTGATTATGCGGGTATTTCACTTGGGATAAACCGAGTGTATATTTCTTCCCAGACTTGAAATAATGAATCAAACTGTTCTCTTTGGCTATCTGTTTCTTGAATATTAGTTGCTTTGAGTAAATCGGTTAAACGTTGTTTTAGTTCTTCTCCGGATATAGTACATGTAAGCTCTAATGAAGTAACAATAATATCTCGGGGTTTAGTATCTTCTCCGGCGTATGCAACAGCATATCTTATTGGTATTATGTCTTTATCATAAGACGTTGTTGTCCAAAGACTTCTTTTGCTGGTGTCTGGATAAAGGGTAAAATCAAAATTTGAGGTTATTAGAGACTTCGCTATATCTTCTCCAAAGTATTCTCCTTTAAGAGCTACTCCTCTTAAATAGCATAATTGGAATTTATGTCTTGTCATTAAATTTTTAAAAAAATAGGGTTTAAAAAACTATGTTTTTATTTGGTTTAAGTTTATTCTTCTTTCTTTAGAATGTAAGTGTGACTTGCAAATTTTTTATCACATTTTTTGCAGCGCCAAATTCCTGCTGAAAGTCTTTTTGCTGTTCCATTACAAAATAGGCATTGTTGTTTTTTTCTTTGAGTAGATTCTATGTCTGCGATTTTTCTTCTAACACGAGTTCCATATCTTACTCCAAATCTTCCTGCTGCTTTTACTTTTTTTGTTTTTGGCATTTTATTATATTTTTGTTTAGATTCTTGGTTTTTAAATCTTTGTGATTCTTAAAATGATGGGGCATCCAGGATTTGAACCTGGGACGCGAACTCCCAAAGCTCGAAGGATAACCAGACTTCCCCAATGCCCCAATATAAAAATAGTAGAGATAAGTGGTTTATAAATCTTGTTAATTAAAAATAAAATATTTTTATTTTGCTGGTTCTTCTTTCTTTTCTTCTGCAGGTGCTGCTTCTTCTGCAGGTGCTGCTCCTTCTACTGGAGCTGTTTCTGCTTTAGCTGCTTCTGCTTCTTCAGCAACTTTTGCTACTTCTGCTGCTTTAGCTACTTGTGCGGATTTTACATCTTCAAATTGTCTTCTAAGAATCTCTCTTTTTTCAGTTGTTACTTCTGTTTTTCCTTCTGCAATTTCAATCTCAAATTTTCCGTCATTAATCTTTTGTATTAATTCGTTTGGTTCTGTGTTTTCGACTAATATTCCAATACTTGATGCAGTTCCAAGAACACTTCTTACTGCTGCTTTAAGATCTTTTTCCAACATATTTGGATGCTTTATTTTAGCTATTTTTATTATGTCTTCTATAGCTGCTACTCCTACTTTTGTTTCGGATATTTTTTCAGAACCTTTTTCTAGATTCAGTTCTTTTTTTAGTAATTCTGATGTTGGAGGTGAAGAAGTGTGGATTGTGAATTCTTTTGTTTTTTCATCAATATCCAGTTCAACTGGTACTTTCATTCCTTTGAATTCTTTTGTTGCAATATTCACTTCAGAAATAACTTTCCCCATATTTACTCCCATTGGACCTAGTTGCTGAGCTACTGCAGGTCCTGGTTTCATATCTCCGCCCTCAATTAAAAGTTTTATTTTCATTTTAATTTATTAAAAATTAGACTTTAAAAATCTTCTGGAATTAATCCTCCTGATTGCTCTTCATAATCTTCCTGGATTTCAGGAGAGTCGCCTAAAGGAGTTTCTGGCTTAATTTGTTTTTCTTGGTTTTGCTCAGACCCTTCTTCATCATCGCTTCCTTCTTCACCTTCTTCTTTTTCTCTTCTAATCACCTTAACATTATCTAGTTTAACTGTAACCGGTATTGGGACAACTGCTGCTAACAATGTAACAACTGTTTCTCCCTTAGACTTATCGACTCTTACTACTTTTGCTTTTTCTTTCTTAAATGGTTCTCCAATTATTTCTACAATGTCTCCTTTTTCTATATTAATTTCTTCCATTACTGGTTCTAACATGTTTTTGATTTCTTCATAAGAAACTGTTTTTCCAATAATTCCTTTTACATAAGGTAGATTGTAAGCTGCTTCTTCTGCTGATTCCCTGTCTTCTGCCTCTAAGAAAATATAACCCCTAAGTCCGTGAGGCCTTGCTAATGAGTATGCATTTAATTCTTTTTTATGAATCTTATCTGAGATAAGTTCTAATGCTCTATCTTCTTTGTTTGTTGTTACTTTAATTATGAAAATCATCTTATTATTCAGCTCCACTAAGTGTTAACACTTATAGAAGCCGATAAAGTTATTTAAAATTATAGGTTTATAAATGTTTCTAAAAAATTATTGGTTTTAGCTAAGTCCTAGAAAAGTCATTAAAAGGTTAATTGCAAATCCAATTACTCCTACTAGGGCTAGTCCGATTGCAGATACTTTTGCAATTGTTGTGAACTCTGTTTTGTCGGGTCTTTTTAAAAGATGCCAGACTCTTGTGCATTGTTTTGCAAATGATTTTAAATTGAATTCCATCTCGTATGGAAACCAAGGTTTCCCTAACAAGTCACCCTTCCTGTAAAAGGGTTTCTTATCAGAAACCTTATTGTTTCATAAAAATAATTGTGAGAAGGGGTTTTTAAATGTTTATGATAGATTACTCCAGGGGGCCTGGATTTCTATTTTGAGGATATTTATTCCTCACTCTTGCTAGCTCTAAAATATCTCCAACATTATCTAAACTTAAGCAATTTCTATGGTCGAGCATTAAATATACTTGTTGAAAGTTTTGTCCAAGAGAATATGCAAATGGCATGCCCTTACTTCTTAACTCTTCTTCAAAAATTAAAACTCTTTCAACTTGGGTTGCATCAAAAGAAAATTTTCGATTCCCTGGAAATCCTCCTACTTTTATATCATATTTTACTAAAATAACCCCTTCTTTTTGTCTTCTTCTTATTGGTTGAGATTCAAAAGCTCCAACTACTATTTCTTCAATAGGGTCAATAATTTCATGAACCCCTGGAGAAACTTGATTAAACTGATATCCGTTAGATTTTAGCCATCCTACTCTTTCTCTTGCAATTCCAGCTAGTTTAGTGAGTTCGTCTGACATTTTATCTTACATATAAATTAGAGGTATTTAAACTTTTTTATTCTAGAAATCTATTCCAAAAACTCAATCCCTAATTCATCTTCCATTTCTACTTGTCTTTTTATTTCTGCTGGAAGATCTCCGCCAGTTATTTGAGAGGATTTTACTCCGGTTATTATTATCATTACTCTGATTGATTTTTCCATTTCGGGAGATATTTGGGCTCCCCAGATCATTTTTGCGTCAAGAGAAAGCCTGTCTCCGACTGTTGCAATTATTGCTCGAGCTTCATCTAAAGACATATCATTTCCGCCAATTATATTTACCAAAGCTCCAGTTGAGTCTGCAATATCTACATCAAGTAATGGGTTGCTTAGAGCTTTTTCAACTGCTTCTTGTGCTCGATTGGCAGAATCTGATTCACCCATTCCCATTAAAGATACTCCTCCGTTTGTCATAACTGCTTTGACATCTGCAAAATCTAAATTTACTAATCCTGATTTTGTTACTAATTCTGTTGTTCCTTTTACTGCGTTTGTTAGAATTTCGTCTGCTACTTTAAATGCGGTTTGTAATGGTAATTCTGGGGCTATTTCTAATAGTTTGTCGTTTGGTATTAATATTAAAGTATCTACCATTGCTTCCATTCTTTCAAGTCCGTATTCTGCGTTTTCAATTCTTTTTTTACCTTCTATTGTGAATGGCATTGTTATTACTCCAATTGTTAGTGCTCCTTGTTTTTTTGCTAATCCTGCTATTACTGGAGCTGCGCCGGAACCTGTTCCTCCGCCTAAACCGCAAGTTACAAAAACCATATCGCAACCGGCCATTTTCTTTTTTATTTCTGTTTCTGATTCGTGAGCTGCTTCTTCACCTACTTTTGGATTTGAGCCTGCACCCAATCCCATTGTTAGTTCTTTTCCAATTAATATTTTATGATCTGCATTTGAGTAAAGTAAGTCTTGAGCGTCTGTGTTTACTGCTATAAATTCTCCCCCTTTAATTCCAATTTCTTTCATTCTAGATATGGTGTTTCCTCCTGCACCGCCAACTCCAAATACCTTAACTTTTGAATGTTGTGTTTTTATAAGCTCTTCTAATTCTCTGTCTATTTCATTTAGTTCTGAAGATTTATTGCTAAAACTTAATGAAGGTTCTGGGCCTTTAATTGAGATTGGTTGTGAAATTGGTTGTGAGGATTGAGATTGAAATGAGGCTCGAGTTTCTGAACTAGTTCTTTCATATTCTGATTCAGAATCATGTCTTTGGGGGTGATCATTTTCCTCTTTTGAGTAATCTGAATATTCCTCTCTTTCATAGTCCTCTTCCATTCCTGAATGAGAGTAGATTGCTATATAAAGATTATTGAGTTTTTATGGATGTTTTGTAGTGTATTGGTTTGTTGTGCTTCACAGCCGGCTTCGCTCGGCTGTTTTGCTTAAGATATTAGTAATTGATAAATTAGAATGCTATGATGTCTACTCTTGCTTTTTTTCGGGTTCTTTTGGCTTTTCTTTATCTTTTTCTTCTTCAACTTCAAAAGTAAAACCGGTCATATCTTTTAGCTTTTGACCCATCATTTCAAAAAGGGGTTTAATCATTTTTTCTTTGAAAATTACTTTTTTATCTTTAGTGTTAATTGTAAACTCGTATCTTTGTTTTAAGAAAAAATCTTGTATTGTGTTGATTTTTTCATTGTTGTCTGTTACTCTTTTTGTTATTTTAAATGTGTAATTTATTTCTTTTCCAGCTAGAGGATTGTTAAAATCCATCATTACTCTTCCTCCTGAAACCGATATTACTTTTGCGATAGTGTTGTCTAATTGTAAGGTCATTCCAGGATAAGGGTTCATGTTGTTTTTTTTGAAATGTGCGAGAGAATAGGTTTTAATCATTTGAGGGTTTCTTTTTCCAAATGCCTTTTCTGGTTCAAGATTGATTTTGTATTCTTTGTTTAGTTCTTTGTTTTGGAGAGCTTGGTCTAATCCTTTAAGAAGCATGTCGTTTCCTACAGAGACAAGTAGCGGTTTGATTGTGTCGGAGTTTTCTATTCCCATTTCTTTTGCTTCTTTTGGATTTGTTGTGTCAAAGATTTCATTGTTTGAAGATTCTCTGCCTGTGAATTCTATTTCTATAAAATCGTTCTTTTTTATGAGATTGTTTTCTGGCATGATAGGAGATGGTTGATTGGGTTTTTAAAGTTGTTGGAAAGCCTTATAAGTTTATGCCAAAAAAATATTCAAGTTCTACTGCAATTGATATATTCGGTCCTTATGTTGTTGTTTTTGTTGGGGTTTCTCCTGGAGAACTGCATGAAGAACCAATTCAGTTTGTTATGAAAAGTAGGAAATTAGCTGAGGGCTATAGGAAGTTCTTTGAGTTTATTTGGGATCATTGTGAAGATTCTAAATAGGGGAAAAGATTTATAAACTATAGATGCTATGGCAACTATAGATTAAAACATTGAAAATTAAAATTTTCGAGTATGTCAGGAATCAAAGATTCCTAAGCACCATCAAGAACCAAAGTTCTTGAGGTTTAAATTCCCGCAAGGGAAAAAAGGAATTTAAATATGGATATAACAACAATTCAATTGAGCACTGAAACAAAAAATAAGATTTCTTCTTTTGGGGTTAAGGGAGAGAGCTATGATGTTATTCTTAGAAGGATTTATTCTTTAGCGGTTAAAGAACAATTAAAAAGTTTTTTACTCTCTTCAAATAATACTATTTCTCTTGATGAATTTGAGGCAGAGGTTGAAAAGAAATGGCCAAGATCGAAATAGTAGACTCTTTGGCTAAAGAAATTCAAAAAAAATTTAAGGGAGAATCTCACAAAATTATCCAGCTTTTGAGAAGTCTAGAAGACAATCCAAAAAAAGGTAAGTTATTGGGAAGTGTGGGAGGAGTAGTAATCAAAGAGATTAGATATAAATCTTTTAGATTCTATTTTGTCACCGATGGCTATAAGTTAAAGTTCTTTAATAAAGAAGATTTAACAGAATTGCTTATAATGTTTATAAGAATGTCTGATAAAGGTCATCAACAAGAAACAATTAATGAGATAAAGAAGATACTATTGAGTTTAGGTCCTGAGGAATTTTGAGTTAGGGTTTGTTCTTTTTTACTTCTACTTAAAGCTTCTGTTGCCTAAAGATTTATAAATGATATTTTTCACATTTAATTATGGCTTTTAAATTAATTAATGCTGTTGAGGCTAGATCAGGTGTTGCAATTATTGTTGATGGAGTATCTTGTATTGTTAAATCAAATGATATTTCTAAAACTGGAAAGCATGGTCATGCTAAATGTAGAATAGAAGCTGTTGGTATTATAGATGGTAAGAAAAAAGTTTTTGTGATTGGCGGTCATGAGAGATTAGATGTTCCTCTGATTAATAAAAGCAAGGGGCAGGTATTAAATATTACTGGGGACACTGTAAGTATTATGGATTTGGAAAGTTATGAGACTATTGAGGGTGTTCCAATGATGGCTGATGTTAAGGAAGCAGGACTTGCTGAAGAGGATCAAGTGGAATATTGGGATATTGAAGGTACTAAGATTATTAAGAGGAAGATGTAATAAGAGTAAGGTTTAAAAATACTAAATTCGAGAGAATTCTATAATGGCAACAAAATTACCTGTAACGCAAGCGAGATTGTATAAAAATATGTTTGTTTGTAAGAATTGTAAGGCTAAACTTAGGGCTGACCCTAGAAAGATTATTGAAAAAAAGGTTAGATGTAGAAAATGTCTTAAAAAAGATTTTAGGCCGATTAGGAAGAAATAAGATTCTGTGATTATTTTATCAATACTTATATTTATAAACTAAAATATTCTTTATAAAACAGGTGTCGAAAAAATGTCGTTTTATATATATGATATTATATTTTTAGTTTTGTTTAGTTTTGGTGTTGGGATGTTTTTATGGAAGAAGAGAGATAATCTTAAACGAGAGGGAATTTTGTATCTTTATCGAACACAGGTGGGGGTTAAATTTATTAATTATGTTGGAGGGAAGTATAAGAAGACCTTAAAGGTTTGGGGATTTATTGGAGTTATTGCGGGTTATTTCTTAATGATTGGTATGATTTATCTTTTAATTGAAATAGTAAAAATTTACTTATTTATGCCTGAGGTTGTTAAGGCAATTAAAATACCTCCAATCATGCCGTTGATTCCTTATTTGCCTAAGGCGTTTAATATTAGTTTTCTTCCTCCGTTTTATTTCACGTATTGGATTCTTGCAATTGCAGTTATTGCTATTTTTCATGAATTTGCTCATGGGATTTTTATGAAATTATATAATGTTAAAATAAAAAGTACCGGGTTTGGGTTTTTAGGGCCTTTTTTAGCTGCGTTTGTTGAGCAAGATGAAGAAGATATGGAGAAAAAACCAAAATATGAGCAGATAGTTATTTTATCTGCGGGAGTTTTTGCAAATTTGGTTTTAGCTATTTTATTTTTATTAATGCTGTCTGGATTTTTTGTTTTGGCCTATGTTCCTGGAGGATACATGTTTACAGATTATTCTCCAGTGATAATTGATACAAATTCAATGGAAAAAATAGATGGAAAAATGGTTCAAGATAGTTCTAGTTTAGGAATTTTAAGGCTAATTGATGAAAGTAACTTAACCGATGATTTAATTTTGGGAACTGATGAAGGAGGTATTAAATTTACAAAAATAATTGCTGGAGGAGAGACTTATTATATGAATATTGAAGTATTAAAAACTCAACTAGGATTTGATTATGGCAGGGTTAAATTGTATGGGGACTATCCTGCGATAAATGTGGGACTTAAAGGGGTTGTTATTAAAATAGATAATTTTAATATAAAAGACTCAGTTGATCTTAAAGAGGTTCTCAAGAAATATTCTCCGGGTGATGAGATTAACATTGTTACTCGGTATGAAGGAGAGGTTTTGAGTTATGATTTAACCCTTAGTGAACACCCTCAAGAAGCTGGAAAGCCTTATTTGGGGGTTATGTATGAGAAAAAGGCCAGACTTTTAAGCCAGGTAACAGATATGTTTAATTTTTTTAAGAAATCTGGGACTTATTATGAGGCTCGATTTAATGCAGATTTAATTGTTTTTATTTATAATTTGATTTGGTGGTTAGCCTTGATTAATCTTAGTGTTGCTTTGGTTAATATGTGGCCTGTTGCAATTTTTGATGGAGGAAGGATGTTTTATTTGACTGTTTGGGCTGTTACAAAAAGTGAAAAATTTGCTAAGTTTGCGTTTAGTGTTTCAAATTATTTGATACTTGGAAGTTTATTCTTGTTGATGTTTGGTTGGGCTATTGCTTGGTTTTAGGGATCAATCTAGATTTTGTTGTTATTCCATAGAAGTTACAAATATAAACATTTAAAAGCTGTGTTTTTTCTTTAATTTGATGGCAAACAGACCATTAAGATTGGATGAATATGACTTTTATTATCTAGCAAAGTCTAATGAAGAAATGAATGCGTTAAAACAACTTATAGCAAGAGCTCCGGTTACATTCTCAGACAATTTAGATAGATTATTTGAAGGCGAATTTCAAGAAAGCCAACATCTAGTTTATTTTCAAGACTTTGATTTTGTAGAAGATGGGTTTTCAGAAAGTGTAGATAAAGTTGTTGAAGATAAATTTGGTACTGGAAGAAAAAACCCTCAATTTTCTTTAGAAAGAGCTGTGCAGATTGAAGTAGATATAAATAAGTGTATACCAAGAAAGATTGAATCGGCAAGGAAATCGGGATATTCCCTAGGAGAATGGTTAGATGTTCCTTTTTTTCAGCCTCAAAACCTATTGTTGTTACCTAATAAAAATCAAGAAGTCTCTATCTATTATGAGCTTGGAGAAAATACATTTGTTTTTTATCGGGATGAGGGAGAGGCTACTTCATTGGCATTCCGATTTATGGGCGATGGAATGTTTCCAGTAGATACAAGATACCCATCATAAGTAATAAGGTATGTTTAGTTTTGGAATACATTTTTAAATTAAGTTAATTCTCTATTTTTATGTCTAATAAAATAAAAAAACAGTTAGAAAAGCAAGGACACAGGTTTATTGGAGATCATGGAAATGTGAATAGATGTATTCAGTATGATTAATAGCAAAGTTTAAATAGTTTATTTTTCTTTTGGATACATGAAAAGAGCAAAATTTAAAACATTAGATGAGCAACGTAAATTTTTTGATGCTGTTAAGAAAAAATTAGGTCTTGGAGGTAGAAATCTCTCTAAGAGATTAGGATTTAAATCTCGAAGTAGCTTAGAAAATTATATTTGTGCAAGAAGAGCTCCCCCTGTTGAACTTATTAGAAAACTTGAAAAAATGTCTGGACTTAAATCTACTAAATTCCAAACTATTGAAGGTAAAGTTTATCGTAAGAAAAAAGAATTTATTCCCATGGAATTTGATATGGCTAATAAGATTCTTAAAGAAAGATTTAGAAAAGATTTTAATTATTTAGTTAGTTTGATTAAATCTGATCTGACAATAAAAAATATCCTTGATAAAATGCGATTAAAGGGGCATTCGTTTGATACTAGTAAATTCAGCCGTTGTGTTGGTTCTTATAGGATTAATCTTATGTCTAAAATTGTAGATGAAATAATTCCTACTGAAAAAGATATTATCCTCCCGGGATTTGTTAGAAAAGGCAATAAGACTTTAGAACTATATTTTAATTTATTACCCTTACATAAAATTTTGCAAAAGGAAAGAATAAGGGTAGGTCTAGAAATTGATAAGACCAGGAAGAAGATTAGAGTTTTCCCACTCGATTTTGGTAGGAATTTAATTTTAAATGGGGGTTCTATTAAACTACTAATAACTGAACTTTCTGGTTTTAGAAAAGGTCCTGGAATAGAAGTTATGCTTGACCCTAATGTTTTTAACTTTAGTATCTTAGATTCTATTTATGATAGAGATGCTAAACCCTTAGTTAAAGAAGCGTTAAGAAAGGGATTTAAATTAGATAATTATAGAAGCACTCCTACAAATTATAAAGGAGATTTATCTTTATATTTTGGAAATAAGAATATCATTATTGAGATAACAAGAGGAGTGAGCCATCATATTGCATATCATAAGATTGGGCAAGCATTTATTCAGAAGATGGCATTCCCAAAATCAGTCCAGATTTTAGTATGCGATAATAGATTGTTAAACAAAACTACTCTTAAGGCCTTAAATAAAATAGGAGTAAAGATTATAAATGCTAATTTTGATGATTTATGGGAGAAGAAAGTGATTGAAGAATTGGAAATAATAAAAAATGATTGAAAGGGAAGCAAAAGAAGAATTAGAAAAAGAAGGCTACAGGATAATTGGAAAACACAGTGCAGTTAAAATCTGTAGGTGGACAAAGAAAAGTTTAATTGATGAGGGAGTTTGTTATAAGCAAAAGTTTTATGGGATTGATAGCCATAGATGTTGTCAGATGAGTTGCACTTTATTTCACTGTGAGAATAAATGTATACATTGTTGGAGAAATCTTAAATATACCAAACTTGGAAAAGTAAAGAATCCTGATGATCCAAAAAAGATAATTGATGCTTGTATTTCTAAGCAGAAGAAATTATTAATGGGTTTTAAGGGGAATGATAATGTTAATATGAAAAAATTTGAGGAAGCTCAAGAACCGATGCAGTTTGCTATTAGTCTAATTGGAGAGGCTTTGAATTATCCAAAGATTGGAGAGTTTATTTATGAATTAACTAAAAGAGGTAAGACTAGTTTTTTGGTGAGTAATGGGTTGAATGCTTCTGTATTACAAGAATTAGGTGAGAAAGATTGTTTGCCTACTCAATTGTATATTAGTATGAATGTTCCTGATAAAGAATTGTTTGATCGCTGGCATAATAGTTCTGTTGATAGTGCTTGGGATAAGTTTAATGAAAGTTTAGATGTTTTGAAGAGTTTGAAAAATAAAACTCGTACAGTTTTGAGGATGACTTTGGTTAAAGATAAGAATATGCTTCATGAACATGTTAAGGGTTATGTTGATTTAATTTCTAAAGCGCGGCCTGATTTTGTTGAAGTTAAGGGGTTTGTCTCAGTAGGGTTTTCTCGTCAGAGATTGGGTTATGATATGATGCCTACTCATGAAGAGATAAAGGAATTTGGTGAGAGGTTGGTTGATGAATTACGTGCGAGAGGTTTGAAGGATTATAAAGTGTTAGATGAACATGAGGTATCAAAAATTGTTTTGATTGGTGATGGTGAGAAGGAAAGGAAAATTTAAATAAATCATCCATATTCTGAACAAACACAGTATATCATTAAAAATTCCCAGGCACTTATTGCTTCGGTTTGATATGAATTTCCAATCTCTATTCTTCTTAGTCTTCTATTTATTCTTGAAAAATTATATCTTCTTCTATAGGATCGATTATTTTAAATCCCCTATATTTTGGTGATGTCATAAGGCTACACATCTTACTTAAATCGTCCCATTCTGGATCATCTTCATGGCCTATTTTTAATTCATCATAAAGAGAACTCCAAAAATTATAAACACTCCTCATTTTCACATAAAAACCAAACCATCTTTTGTGAGAACTGTGAACCTTATTCCTGCTGGAAGGCTAAGAAGGGCAGAAATTAAAGCCATGTGTTGTTTGCCGTCTCCACTTGCGATTGATAATGCTACTTCTGTTCCTTTAATTTTTCCCTTGAGTTTTTCCATAATTTCGTTTTTTAATTCTATAATTGCAGATGACTTTATTTCAATGAATTCAAAATCTTTTTTAGAAGTAAATTGCTTTGCAAAATTATCTCCAAAGAGAATTATATTCTCCCAGTCTCCGTGATTGATTACTCCTGCGACTTGCCCCCAAGTTCCTTCTCCTGTTCCTAGTAATGCTATTAGTTCCATCTCGTATGAAAAATCCAGGAACCCAGGTTCCTAGATGCAACCTCCCATAATTGTCTGACAAGTCACCTTTCCTAAGTTTACTGCTTTCGCAGTTTTCTCCTTTTTACCCATCTTGTATAAAGAAGGGGTAAATTTATAAGGATTTATATTGTATAATGATTATTAAAGAGTGATTTAAATGAAAGACTTGCCATTATCTGAAATAACCTTGAGAAAATATGAAAAACCGGTTGGTTTGGAAAAACGAGAGTTAGTTCGGAAGGTTTGTTTGTCTTTGGGTTTGTTGCAGTTGGGAGACTCGAGGGATGTTATTGTTGATATTTTAATGGTTTTAAATGATGCTAATTCTAGTCGAGAGAAGATAAATAGTGAAGAAATTGGTCGTCGAGTTTCTGAAATGCGTGGGAAGTATAGTCTTGAAACTAAAGGTTTGGCTGAATCAAATATTCGTCGTCAATTAAAACGTCTTCGGGATGCTATGCTTATTGAAAGATCTGGCAATAATTATTATTTGACAGAACATTTAACGTTGAAAGAAATTTTTGAAAATAATATTGAAAAATTTGTTATTCCTCAGATAATAGAGAGGGTGAAGGAATATTTAGGGGCGTTGGATGAAGGTTTTGAAAATAATCGAAATGAGAATTAGATATATAAAATAAAAATAAAAATAAAAAAATTAATTATTTTTTCTTTTTTGTTGCTTTTTTCTTTACTGCTTTTTTAGCAGGCTTCTTTTTTGCTGCTTTTTTCTTTACTGGCATTTTTATCATCTACCTCCTTTTTGTTTTTATATACATTTATAAATATATATTGTAACAATTGTATTTAAATGTTTGCTCGATGGAAAATTTATTAAAGATTTGAAATTTGCTTTTTTGTCTTTTACCGACGGTAAAAATCATAATAAAATTTTTATAATAAACTTTATTTTTTATAAAATTTTTTAATAAATTTATTTGTCGAATGGAAATTAGAGATATTGAGATCAATTGTAGCCGCCAACTTTTTCATATTCTTTATGACTATTATAAATCTCGAGAATAATTTGTAGAATTTTAAATTTTTCTTGAGAAACATAAGTGTAAAGTGCTCTAGCTTCCCTAGATAATTTAATTAAATATAGATTATTAATTCCATATTTATTTTCAAAATATCTGAAGATTGGAAGTTTTTTAGAGATTGATTCTCCTCTTCGGCTTGATTTTAAAAAATCTATTGCTTTGTTTATCAAAGAATAAAATTCTGAATTAACTTTATTTCCTTTTCTGAATTCATTTTCTATTTCAATTTTTATTTGAAACAGTTCTTGACTTAACTGGACTTCGTATTCTTTCATTATCTAAATCCAGGAAACCAAGGTTTCCTAGATGCAACCTTCCTTTTATTTACTTTCTTCGATGTATCTTCCATTTAGATAGCTGCTCCGCAGTTTTCTCCCCTATACACTTACTGATTCTTGAATTAATTCATTAAGTTTTTTATTATTAGCAAATATCCAGATTATTTTATCTTCCTCAAACATGATTTTGTTTGATCTTTCTAAATAGTCTAGGATGAGTTTAAATGTTTGGTATTGCATTTGTTTTGGAAGACTTTTCCATAGCTGCATTCTGGTTGGATAATCTTCTGCTTCTTGGATTGTTTTTTCAACCTTTAAGATGGAATCTAGTTTAGGAAAATGTAGGATGTTCTTAGTGTTTTTTAGTAGGTTTGTGGTTTGTTTTCTTTGTAGTGTCATTTTGTCTATTGTATAAGTATATACAATGGAGTATTTAAGGGTTTTGGTGGTTTTATTCTATTTTGTATATATTGTTCTAATCACTTTTCTCTTGGTTCTCAGACTATCTGCCCATTTAGCATAAGCATTCCAGCCCTGAAAGATCTCCAACATTTTTGTTTTAGGAATATCTCCTTTCTTATAACTCCTCACCTTGAGAAGCATTTTCTTAAAATTCCTTTTCCTTAACAATTTAAAATAATAAAAATTTCTAAATCCTACAAAATCTACTCCTTTTGAAATAGGTATAACACTAGACTTCTGAGAATGAAGCTCTATTTTCAACTTATTCCCTATAAACATATTAATCTCTTCTTTCCATATTTCAAGTTGTGTTTTTGAAGCATACAAAATAACAAAATCATCAACATATCTTATATAATATTTAATTCTTAATTTATGTTTAACAAGATAATCTAATTCATTAAGATAAACATTAGCGAAGAATTGGGATGTTAAATTTCCTAAAGGTATTCCAACACTCTCTCTTTCCATAACTCCCTTCTTTAATATCTTTTTAATCAACAAAATAACTTCTTTATCATTAATTTTTCTCTGGATTATACCCAATAAAATTTCATGATTGACATTATGAAAATAATGTTTAATATCTGCTTTCAAACAATATCCATAAACATAATTATTATCACTAAACTTATTTCCTGCAACCAAACCATTTCCAGAAATTTTTCTCACAAACTTATCAAACCGGTTTAAAGCAAATAAATTACCCTTCCTGATTTGATTTGCACAAGAGTCATAAATAAATCTCTTCTCAAATATTGGACCAATAATATTAATCAAAGCGTGATGAACAATTCTATCCCTAAAAGCAGATTTACTTATTTTACGAGTTTTAGGGTCTCGTAAAATAAATGTTTTTAATGGTAAAGGGTTGTAAGTTTGTTCTTTTAATTCTTCCTGCAATTTAAGTAAGTTTTTAATCAAGTCTCTTTCAAACTCAATAACATAAGACTTCTTTGTCTTTCCTTTTCTTGCTTTTTTATAAGCAAGAATCAAATTTGTTATATTGTAAATTTTCTCATAAAGATTCTTATATGTTTTCATTTTTAGTCAATATAAATCCTGAAGAATCTGAACTATTCCGAGCCCAGGATTCGAGTTCAAACGATTCCTGTTGCAATTCAAGTTGGCATTATCGGAATTCGCGTTGAACCTCACGGCACTAAGTAGCAGATTCACTAAAACAGATAAACTGTCCCACTGCAAATTTAATGTTCACTATCCCTTAGCTACCAATTATCTTTGCTGTATTTAACTGGCATAAAGCACTATGAACCTGCGTGTAGTCCAGATTATTGCTCAAAGAACAATTCTCCAGGA
>Ga0180007_10002944_pt1 | contig 19655 bp, 18 predicted proteins | sample MM_PC_MetaG_FD_121122 | JGI IMG/M metagenome (GOLD analysis project Ga0180007, IMG submission 121122) | Groundwater microbial communities from the Aspo Hard Rock Laboratory (HRL) deep subsurface site, Sweden - MM_PC_MetaG | ecosystem: Environmental > Aquatic > Deep subsurface > Groundwater... | reverse complement strand
TCTTCAGCATGATTAGTTGTGAGTCAGCTCGTCTTTGCGACATATGGTGTGGGTTTGTTTGAAACCCTCCACCTTACACCGCCTGACGAGAAAAGGTAACCCTAATTGCTGCAATCCTAACAAAACACTGTCAAGCTTCAATTTAATCACTCATTCACTTGGCCTCAGAACCACTCCGGATTATAATGTAACTATATTCAATTACCCACTTAAACATGGATCCTCAAACTAAACAGGTGCTCATCATTTTGGCAGCTATTTTCATCGGTGTTGGTGTTTGGCATCTTTGGCGTCGGGGGAAAATGCGCGCAACCGGTTTTACTCAGGAAGAATTCACTCGTGACTTAACCGCCGAGGCTCGAGCTGGGCGACTGGATCCGGTCATTGGACGCGAAGAAGAAATCGAGCGAGTCATTAATATCTCCGCCCGTCGCACCAAGAACAACCCATTGCTAATCGGTCCGCCGGGTGTAGGTAAAACAGCTATAGTTGAAGGTCTAGCTAGGCGAATTATTGAGGGTCGAGTACCCCAACAACTTAAAAACAAGCGTGTTCTGGCGCTAAATTTGGGTGAGCTGATTTCCGGCACCAGCCTGCGCGGCGAACTAGAAAAAAGATTTCAAAAAATGGCCATGAATTTAGAGAGTCAACCTGGTGCGACCATACTGTTTATTGATGAAATTCATATGATATCACAAGCGCGTGGCACCGAGGGAGGCCTGGATTTGGCTGATCTGCTCAAACCGGCTCTAGCTCGCGGTGATGTCTCTATTATTGGAGCTACTACTTGGGATGAATATCAGCGCACCTTAAAAAAAGATCCGGCGTTGGATCGTCGTTTTCAACCAGTACTGGTTGGTGAACCGTCCTCCGAAGAAACTTTAAATATCATTCGTGGATTGAAAAAAATTTACGAAGATCATCACTTGGTTGAAATTAGTGATGAAGCCTTGATAATCGCCGTCGATAAATCGGCCAAAAAAATCAAAGGCCGATATTTACCTGACAAGGCTTTAGATATAATTGATGAGGCGGCGGCCAAAGTGTCTATCGAGGCTTCATTGGGACACACGGTTCCACTCGGCATAGTCGATGCAGCGGCTAAAGACAAGGTGGTGCAACGCATGAAAAAAGAAGCTGAGGCACTAAAACTTGAAATTAAACACTTGAGCGAACTGGATCGTTCTTTCCCTGATGATCCAACCATTAAAGCTGCTAGGCAAGAGTTAGCTGGACACTTAACTGAAATGAAACAGGCCGAGAACGCTGTTCAGCGAGGTGATGATAGACCAATAGTGACTGTCGAAGACGTAGACGAAATAATTGACGCATGGACAAAAGAATACTAGTCGAAATATTCAAAAGAACCGTGAGTGGCCTGGCCATTGTCGCGGTTCTTCTTTTTGTTCCGCTGCCGGCGATAATCAAATCGTTGCTGCTGTTAATTTTTTTAATTTATCTAGCTTATCGTGTTAGCAATCTTCTGGTTACCGACCCTGAATCTAGAATGACTCAGATTGCGCTCGGTCTGATTGTGATTCTAGCCTGGCTGATAATCTCGCTATCTCTTTGTTTCTATCTGGATCAAATATCACGGCCGGCGGTGTTAATTTGTTTTATACCATTAATTTTACTTGCTTCTGGTCAGCAACAAATAAAATCGAAGACAAAAAATACCAACCGACAACCAACCCGATCCATCTGGAGTCTTGGTCTGACGGCCGGTGTCGTTATTGGGGATGCGGTACTGTTACTAGCCTATCTGATCGCGCGCACTTCTGAACCGCTACGCACTCCTTGGGATGTTATTCCCTGGCCAGCTCTGCTACTCTTCGGTGTCACTACCTGGCTATTATTCCTCATCTGTCATGAGCGTCGAGGTATTGGTCGATATAGTCTAACTGCATTACATCTATTTACCGCGTATAGTCTGGCCGAAATAGTTATAGCCTGCGGCTTCGGTTTTGATCCTTTTATCCATCGCACGGCGGAAGCTTATATCGCCGAGCACGGCTTCATCTTACCGAAACAACCTTATTACACTGGCCAATACGTTATTGTCGTTGCTTTAAAATGGCTGACCGGCTTATCAATTGATTCCATCGATCGTTGGTTAGTTCTGGTGCTGGGACCGCTAACCTTACCCTGGATCATTCCACTGGGCTTAAAAAGAGCTTGGAAAATCACCGATCAATCAACCTCTTTTTGGACTCCAATTATTTTATTATTGCCACTATCACCTCTAATTTTTACCGTACCTTACTCACTGTCTTTTTTGATATTGATCTGGCTGGTTTTTTTGGCTCCATTAATTCGCAAGAGGTGGCGTGACCGATTATTAATCCTCGGTTTAAGTCTAGCCATGTTGGCTATTCATCCTCTATTGGGTGCAGTTGCTATCGGCCTAGTTACTGCCCTACTATTACCTACTTGGCTAAATTCATGGCTGACTGGTCTAGTAACAATTGTTATAAATGCAATGCTGCTGCCTGTCATGTTTGCTTTTAATAATATTAAAAGGGGCGTACCACCATTCAATTCTAATAATCCACTGGCTGATCTTGATCGATTTATTGGTTTATTCACCAATCCCCACACACACAATCAACAAATTATTTTCACTTACTGGGATCTATTATATAGCTATCGAACCGCTCTGCCCTTCTTCCTCTTCGCCGTGGCGATCATTGGTACCATTCTTATAAACAAACGCATACGTCGAACGATAGCCAAACCATATTGGCTAACCTTAATCGGGGTGCTGATTGCAATTTTTATCCTAAGCACCAGCGTGATTATTCCGGGCATTATTTCCAATGAACAATTAGAATTTTCTCTGCGACTCAAACAATCACTTAGCATCTTACTGCTACCGTTATTTATATTCGGAATATCACAAATAGGCATCAAGCGGTGGCAACATAATTTAGTCCGGACGTCTATTATCACCTTTTGTTTTGCTCTTCTAGCTACAGCTGCTTGGTATCTAACTTATCCGCAAGCCAACATCAGAGCAGCTCAGACTGGCTGGAGCGTCAGTCAAGCTGATTTTGAGGCTGCACAATTGATAAAAAATGCAGCTAACGATCAACCTTATATTGCTCTGTCTAATCAAATGCTGTCGGTTGCCGCACTTAGAATGAACGGCTTCGAAAATTTTTCCTTTGCCCTGCCTACCGGAGAACGGCTTTACGAATTTTATCTAGTCCTTTCCTATTACCGCAGAAACCCTTCAGTAATCCAGGAAATTTTTTCTACCTATGATGTGTCGCGTATTTTTTATGCGATCCATACCTATGAACCGTTATTTGAGTTAATCGTGAACGATCTCGGGAGTTTTTCTAGTCAAAACTGGTCAACAGCTGACAACAGTGTGGTCATTTTCATGTTCAAAAAAGAGTAGTATATTAAACATGCTTAATTCTAGTGGCTTGTCCACATATAAATTCTACATGCAATGATTACTCAAACTAAAACTAAAACGAAAGTTGTTGTTGGTGTTGTGGCCGGATCTTTGGCTGCCGCCGCTCTTTTTGGCTTAACGTATTCATTTAAAAAGATGAATCGTTTCAAAAAAATAACTACGCCGCCACGAGTTGAAGAGACCAAACCAGGCTACACTCCTCCGGGCTACGACACTCCAGGCTACACTCCTCCGGGCTACGACACTCCAGGCTACACTCCTCCGGGCTACACAACACCTCCCGACTATAAAATATAGAAATAATTTGATCTAAACCAAAAAACCGACAGATTGCTGTCGGTTTTTTGATCTTTGGTCACTGATTCAATCTATTGAAAATTCAGAAATACACCACCTACAGATGGTTTCAGTTTTACAACTCTCTCCAGGATAGCTTCTTGTCCACGATCATCAGCTACAGAAACTCGTATAGTCATTTGACCACGTGTCATCAACTCAGGCTGATTATCAAACATGGCCAGTGATATTTCCTGCTCAAAACTCTTGCCAATGACATCACTGCGAGTAAGTTCGATGGTTTGATTCAACTCCACGATTTCAAGTTTTAAGGTATTAAAATCAAGCGCATAATCATCTTCAACCTTCACCCGACCAATCATTTCTTTTAAGGAAACGCGACCAATTGGTGTCCAGGTAAAATCAACGGTCGGTTTATTGTCGATTCCTCGCACTGCCAAGCGCAACGACTGACCATACTCAACTACCAATAATAAAACGATGAGAACCGCTGCTAAAATTATCGGCAAGGGAAAAAATTTGCGTCCATTTTTTTTATTCATATTTACTACTTACGTAAAAAATTTTTGAGCAAAATACTTTAGCTTGGATCTTGAATAATTGTCCCTCGAAAATTATCCCCATCCAGAATCTTTTCCAGGTTCTTTAGATTCCGACCATTAGCCATAATTACCTTTAATTTTAAGCGTTGAGCTCGCCTGGCGGCTACCGGATCAAACGGACTGTTTAATCCCGGTTGCCACTCTGTGCCAAACATCTTACGCAATTCAGTCCAAGACATCAACTTAATTGGTTGGGCAGCTGAATTTATGCGCGGATCAGCATCATACACATAGTCAATGTTGGATAGATTAATAACGGTTTTAGCCCCCAAATTTTCTGCTAATAAAACTGCGTCATGATCAGTTGAACAACCAGGTTTCCAGCCAGCCCCAACTACAACCGGCTTTTTAAGCCTAATTTTTTGCGTTGGATTTTCTATCACGCTCTCGTGTGCTAAATCACCCAAAGCAGTCAGAACAAAATAGGCATTCAAATGTGTCACTTTAATACCTAGCCAATCTAACTCAGTTAGCGTTAGGGGACGTATCTTGGTGGCTGCAGCCTGATATCGACGACAGACTTTACCACCACCAACAATGAGAGCAAAACGCTCACCTCGCCCAACTCGTCGCTTAATTAAATCGATAAACCTGGTGACAAACTTGGCATCTGGTCCTTCATCAGGACAAATTAATGAACCACCCAGGGAAAGAATAGTGATCGGTTTCTTGTTGACCATAGACCTGGTTGTTAAAAACCTGACGAGTGTCAGGTCTTCCGATTAATTTCATTTTCTCGTGATTTAATCCGACAATTTCTATTGCTGGCTCTGAAACGGAATGAGCTAGCTGTTCGATAGCCCAGATGTTGCCCCTTCCCTCTGGTTCTTGAATGATTTTTCATGGAACCTGAACGTTATTCTTCATTCCGACGACGTAGTTCTATCCGCCCAATATTATCAACATAGCGCTGGGCTATCTCCTGACGCTCGGACGAGAGTGTATCAATCTCCCAAAGCAAGTCAACGGCAAAAAAGAAACCAGCAATAATCAGTGCAGTCGCGACGCGCGAGACACTGGATCCATCAGTTGACAGCCAGGCGGTTATAGCCACATTTAACACCAACAAAATTAAAACTAACCACGAATATGCAGAAAGACGTGAATCCTGCGCCTCCTTAATTTGCTGCCGTGATTCAGCGGCAATAGCAACAGTGCGCAATAGTTCATCGTATAAGCTCTCTTCTTTAGAAGAACGCAATTCAGGAACTTTATAAACGTGATAGCTTAGCGCGCGGAAATCTTTGTTGGAATCTTCATATTTATTAAAATCGCGCTCAGCAAAACCAGCCATGTATTTATACAAATTGCCGTGCAAGTCAGTGAACCAACCCCGATAGCGCTGACCATCGACATCGCTTAAATTCTTGGAGAGATGATAAATGCGTCTTAATTTATTCAACTCCATGTTGACTGTCTGTAACAAATGCCTCCGCCGCTCAGCGGCGTGATAAATCAACAAGCCTAGCACCACCGCCGCCAGTACTCCTGGCACCAAATCCAACCGGGCGCTACCTGATTGCCCAAAAACCGGAATTACAGCTAACAAAATAAGCGCCGCAACAATAATCAGAGCTAGTCGAATAATGGTTATCTTGGTGGTTGTAATATTCATAGAAAAATTGCCCGAGTTACTATTATTTTTTGATTTGATTATACCACGAGCCACCGAGGTTCTGATTAGTTATCTAACTCACCAAACTTAACTTTTAGTTCATTGACGCGATTTTCAACTTCTTTCAGTCGAGTCCGACACACCTGCGCCAGCTCCAAGCCTCGCTCAAATTTCTTGAGACCTTGATCCAAATCAATCTCATCACCCTCGAACCAACTAATAATTTTCTCCAATTCCTGGAACGACGTTCCAAAATCGACTGGTTTAGTAGGTGTTTTCTTGCTAGTCATATCTAAAATAACTTATCTTTTAAGATGATTTTTTAGTTACCTTGGCGGTTAAACTTCCATGATGCAGTTGCACGGCGACTGACTCACCTACCGCTATGGTTGTCGCATTATTCAATACCTGCCCCCTTCGTCGCACAATCGCATAACCACGACGCAAAACACTTTGTGGATCAAAAGAAGACAACATGCGTTCTTTGGAGGAAAGACTGTTGGTCAAATGACCCAACCATTGATCGCCAGTGGTGTGCAGCCGATGCCAAAGAGACTGTTGTTCGTCCTTGGTTCTAACCACATCAACCGCCAAGCGTGCAAATGCGTCAGCCAAATCTCGCAGACGATGACGAAAAGATGACACTGAAAAAGACAACGCGCTCTCAATCTGTCGCACAGCCTGACTAACATTGCCCTGTTGAATCACCACTGCCCCGGTCATGATTGTCACTAGGCGCGCACTAAATGATCTGAGTTGATTAATTAACTCCTGACGATCCGGCACTAATAGTTCGGCAGCATTCGAGGGTGTAGAAGCACGCACATCAGCCACGAAATCCGCCAGCGACTCATCGCGTTCATGCCCCACACCCACAACCACCGGTATTTTAGAACCGAACACCGCTCGAGCCACCTCCTCTGCATTAAAAGCGTGTAAATCTTCCAAAGAACCGCCACCGCGCGTCAGCACCAATACCTCAGCCAATTCCGGATGAACATTAAAATAATTGAACGCGGCAACGATACTATTTATCGCTTCCGCACCCTGCACCTGAACGTGCAGGGAATTGATCTCGATGCCACCCCAACGATTCTTTAAAATACGTAAAAAATCAGAATAAGCCGCTGACTCACGCGAGGCAATCAAACCAATACGTTCAGGGAATCTGGGCAGAGAACGCTTGCGAGCTAAATCAAATAACCCTTCTTTCTCTAATAATTTTTTTAATAATTCGTAAGCGCGCTTCAGGGCACCTTCCCCCACCGGCTCAACCCGATCAACATTGATGGAAAACTTGCCGCTTCGAGGATGAATTTTTGGCTGACCGATAACCCGCACCTGCAAACCATCTTCAAGTGGCTGTCGCAATTTCCAGGTCATGCTAAAACACGAAACCACTGATTCCTGATCTTTTAATAAAAACCAAATCCATTTACCCTGCGATACACGATACTCAGTGATTTCACCTTCAATCGCTACACCTTCCGGAAAAACTACCGCTGAAAGCGCGGCATTAACAAAATTCACGAATTCTGAAACAGTGTATTTTTGCATGTTGATTAGATACGAAAAATTTACTAACGACTAATAAGTCACGGCTGAAGAATGCCCTCTTTTTCGCCTTCAATCGAGATAACTACAGCGCGAACTTCTGGAAATTGCTTCAAAGTGGTTTCAATTTGAGCTCGTATTGCGCCGACCCGACAAGAGCCAGCCACACCGCGTTCAAGTTGACGATCGAAATCCGCCGTTACAACACCCCTAGCATCAGCTCCCACAGATTTCAATCTGACTCCGGTCGGCAGTACAGTTTCGTAGCCCTGATCCTTTTCTTCTTTCGTTGGCCCAGAAAAAAGACTTTCAATCGCTACTCTATATATGTTGCTGTTACTGGTAACCTGTCGCTTAACTGGAAAAACTTTTTCACACGTTTGCCAAGGATCCAAATCGGAGTTGATTAAATAAATATTTACCTCGACTAAATCGGAAGACACCAACGTAATATGCCTGGTTTCTATTCCTCCGCCAGCACCAAAATAGACAATGCGCAGAGTGGCATCGCCTAAATAACCAAGGTCACCAATGGAAAGATTAAAACGGACGTAACTCTCCTCCTCGGTTGCATCTGGCAAATCTACTTTGCGACTGAACAACTCGTCACCGTCAGCATCTAGCAATGACACTAACAATCTCTCGCTGTCAGGCCTAACTCGACCAGCAACCTCAAATGAACCAGATAGTTCAGCGTTATCCACCGGAGATTCAAGTAATAAACTTTTGTTAGATTCTTCCGGTAGTTCGGCACCTGGCACGTAGGGTTCTGACTCCGGTGGTGGCGGCGGCAAAGGATGAAACTCGTTTGTTGAAGGTGATTCAGTTATCAACCCCACAAATCCACTCAGCCGCCCCAAATAAAAACCAATGCTGGCAACAACCACAACTACTGTGATGTAAAGAATTTTTTTCATGTCATTTAACGTCAGCAATACGACATCATTCTATTTTTAAAAAGAGTCAGACGGTTTTGATATAAAAACTACCTGACACTTTTAGTAGTTATTCTTGCTCCTCGATCAAGACTTGATTCATGACGTCACCTACGGCAATGGCGCGGACGACATCTAAACCTGAAATTACCTGACCAAAAATAGTATAAGCCTTGGGTAGACCTGGCTGATCCTCTAGACAGATAAAAAACTGACTGCCGTTCGTATTTGGTCCGGAATTAGCCATGGCGACCGTACCAGCGAGATATTCGCGCTGAATTGGTTCGTCCTCAAACTTATACCCTGGATCACCGCGACCAGTTCCTTGCGGATCACCGCCCTGAATTACGAAACCAGGAACCACGCGATGAAAAGTTAGACTATCATAAAAACCACTTTCAGCCAGCGCGACAAAATTTGAAACTGTCTTCGGTGCGTCAGTCGCGAAAAGCTCAAAAACAATCTCTCCTTTATTAGTTGAAAGACGAACGATTTTATTTTCGATTCTATCCGCTGGCAAAATACCTACCGGCTCGGTTGGCCGAGCTGGACGTTCATTTTCTGAAACAATTTCTAGACCTTCAGACTCGATCTGAGTCTGATCAGCCGATTCATCGGGGGTGGCAGCACAGCCAGCACCCAGAAAAAAAGCTCCAATCGACATAGTAATTAAAATTCGATAAAAAAAATTTTCCTTATTCATAAAATGTCTTAGTAAACCTTGATTCAAATTATTATTCTGCTGATGAAACCGATTCCAGTGCCGCCTCAGTGTAAACATTCCGAGCATTCCATAATAACCAACCAGTTCCACCACCATCCCTGGTGGCAGTTATCTGCGCCCGAACCATTTCTGGAGTATAAACAGCACCTAAATCAAAATCCTGAATCCAGGGTCTAAAAGTAGCCAATTTTATTTCTGCGGTCACACTACTATCAGTTGATGGCGTGGACCCTCTAAATAACTCGTACGCCGCTTGTCCACGAATCAAATTCTGATAAACCACATCGTAGGGTCTGTCAGCTGGATTAGCATAACCATTGAATCCCGCTGGATAGTGAGAAGGGTACACCATAGGTGAAATGAAGTCGAAACGCGACAAAGCATCAACTAATTTTTGTCCGATGTTCAAATCGTATTCATGTTGCCACATCGTTAATCCAAACAAATCCACGGAAATGGGCATGCCAACCGTGACCCGCAACTCACGATCCAAATAAGTGAAAAAATCGGTCATGACCTCAGATCTGGGTTTCTGTCCGTCCCACACCGGAAAAACCATTGTCTTCAAGTTTCCGTCTGATGGGAATCTAATGTAATCGAACTGCACCTCATCAAAACCGCCGGCAAATGCCTCCCGAGCCACCGCCACATTATATCGCCAAACATTCTTAGAGGCCGGATCTAGCCAGGGAGTACCGCGGTAATCTCGCCATAAACCTCCCCCGGAACTAGCTACTGCCCATTCTGGATGTGCTTCAGCAAAAGCCGGATCCTGAAAAACAAACAATCTAGCAATCAAATAAATGCCTTGTTCCTTAAGTGGAGCGGTGAAATCTTTGAGAGCGCCAAGCTCGGGAATGGTTGCCGTGTAAGCCTTAAGACTTTCTGAGTCTGGAATAAAAGCTAGGTACCCTCGGTGATCTTTCACATCGATAACCATGGCATTCAATTCAGTTTGGTTCACCAGTGTAACCAATTCATTAAAACGACTTTTATAGCCTGCGGTGGCGGCTGAAACATAAATTCCCTTAACCTCTTTCGGTATGTGAATCTCGCGTGGCTCCGGCCAAATTCCTGGACCAGTAACGGCGCGAACAGCTGCCGCGCCAGGCTTTTCAGCCACAAACAGTGGGCGATATTTATCGGGTATCGTCTCTGGAATTAAATAATATGCTAATGGAAGTGCGGCCAAAATAACAAAAAGCAAGCCGAAACGTACAGACTTTTGCCTTAAACCAGGTTTTTCGGTGTTATGACTAATTTGTCGGTTCAATTGCTGTTGGTGTTCGGCCTTTTCCATATTTCTAAATTAGAGACTTTCTTTTTTTAGTAGTGCCAGGATAGCCTGCTTACCACCTTCAACCCCCGGCTGATCATAAACATTTATATCCAATAGTTCACCCATAACTGATGTTGCCAGCATAAAAAACATCATTAAGCCGCCAATTGTCTCTGGTGATATTTCCGGAATGAAAATAGTACCGTTTGGTTTACCATTTTTCATCAAAGCATGGGCAGTTGCCTCACGCTCAACATGTAAGAGCTGACTGAAACTCTGACCACCAAAATATGATACCCCAGGCAAATCAGAAAATGATTTAGGTATAACGTAATCGCTTCGTGGATTTCGAACCTCGATAAAAGTGATTAGTTTGTCAGCTGGGCCATGATTATAAAGTTGAATCTGCGAATGTTGATCAGTCGCCCCCAGCGCTGCGACCGGTGTCAAACCAACATTCACTACCTGTCCGACACGTGACTGACGTTTACCCAAACTCTCAGCCCACAACTGTCTGAACCACGGCCCAAACATGTCTAATCTGGCGGCGTATGGCATTAAAACGGTGATATTTCTTTTCTGTTTGGTGTAAGCCAAATAATGAAGCCCGGCAAATTTGAGCACCTCATTTTTAGAAACAGGCGTGCTCAAGAACTGATCACGTGACTGTTTGGCACCACTCAGTAAACCAGTTACTGTCACGCCGGCACTAGCCACTGGAAAAAGACCAACGGGTGTCAAAGCTGACCAGCGACCACCAATATCATCCGGTACCGGCAAGGTGCGATAACCCTCACGATCAGCAATAGTTCGCAAAGTTCCACGCCGAGAGTCGGTAGTTGCAATGACCTGGGCGGCATGTTTTTGCCGGCCAACTTTTTTGATCAAACGGTCACGCAAAAAAAGAAACGCGCTCATCGGCTCAATAGTGTCACCAGACTTAGAGACAATGTTTATCGCAGTTCGTTTCAAATCCACTTCAGTGAGTAAATCAGCTATCTCTTCTGGGTCGGTGTTAGCACCAAGAAAACGGACGTCCAAACCACCCTTAGCTGGCTTTAGCGCCCGAATCAACATCCGAGCACCTAAATCCGATCCGCCAATACCTAAGACAATCAGTGTTTTAAATTTACGACTCACTTGCTGAGCCATATCCAGAGAAACCCTCAGATCTTTTCGTCGCTCCGGCATTGATAAATAACCAACTGAACCGTCGGCTAGGGCTTTCTTCAAACTCTGACGAGCTGTGGTCAACTGCTTCGATAACTCAGCTAAATCTTTCCGTTTTAACCCGGTTATCCCCGCCTTTTCGGTGAAAAAATTACTTGAATTGAAAGATAGTATTTCAGTCTTGCGCATAGAAATTGATTAAGTCTGTTTTATTATAGCATGTTACAGCCGATCGTCACGGTTTAACTCCGGCTGGACTCAGAGTCATTTTTTTGCTAAAATAATAGAAGAAACTGGATCAAACCCAGACTAAAAATTTCAGTTATCCAGTCTATAAAATAATCGAATCAATCATGATGGGTTCAAGAGAAGGAATGGGCTGTCCGCCGGAATATGAGGTTAATGGAGCCTTGCCGGTGCCAGAGTCAAACCCCGAATCACCTGAGGGGTCAAATTTAATGACTAATGAAACTGAATTGGAACCGACCGAGCCGACTCCAGACAGGGTCAAATCAGATTCTGAGTTATCACCACAACCCGAACAAAAAGAACCATTTCCAAATACTCCTCTGGCTCGTGCGGAAATTTCGCCGGAACTGGAACCAAGCAAGGTTGAACAACCACCCAAAGATTTATCAGCTGATCAAGCTGTATCGACCACTGATGATCTCGAATGGGAAGCCTTGTCTGTAAAAGGCGGAACGATTCAAGAGCAGATGCAACGCCAAGCAGCAACAGAAAAAAATGCACAGCAAACCAAACAAGACGACTGGGAACAGCGCAAACAAGACGCGGCTAAATTACTCGGATCAGATCGTTTGGCTGAGCTGGAAGTCGAAGGCGACATTGAAGCCGAAGAGGCGGATTGGGAACAGCGCGAACAAGAGGCAGCTAAATTATTAATCGAAGAGGAGCAAAGAGTTTTTGAATCTGAAGAAGAGGCGGAAAATCTCCTTGGAGATGAAGGTCTAGAAAAGATTAGAAAAGAGATAGCTGAAATTGAAGATGAACGCGAAGCTGATAAATTAATGGAAAATATGGATGAGCTACTGGCGGCAGCAACAACCATTAATGCCGAAACCGGTGAGTCGATCGTTGAAGATGCCACTTCAAAAACAACTGAAAAAGCCAAAGCTGATTCAACTAAATCCAAACCCAAAACCATCGGTAGTAGCTTTCCCTCTGGGTTGGGTATGGAGTCTGGCGGCTACACCGTTTCTCCGGGTAGAAAACCAGGTAGCTACGATGTCAAACCAACCGAACCTGGAGCTTTGCGAAAATTTTTGGGTACGCTCTGGACAGAGACTAAGGGTGTAGTCAGCGATATTACCAACACGTTTAAGTAATCAATCAGATGATCTGGGCTAAAAATAACCACTCCTGTTAAGTACTAATTCATCTATTTAAAAAACCACGAGTTTCACCCGTGGTTTTTTGACTAACTTTTATTCCTGTTCGTTAGGAAAAAATCTTTGATTCTCGGCCACTAACCAATCTTTTAATTCTCGCGTGGCGATAACGTCCTCTTTGTTATATTCAATGATGTCATTCATTAAAGTACGATCCCCGGTCTCTAACCAACGCTCGTAAACCGCCACTGACTCTCCCCCACCGGATATGGCGCCAGATCGCTCAAAACCAATGTATCGACCGATATCTTTAATGCCATAAAAATAAAGCGGCAATGTTACCTTGTCTTTTACAATCTCATTTAAATCAATCAGGCGCTCATGAAAGTTATCCAAGGCGGCTGAACCACCATACCGCTCTTCGAGGATATTAAGACGCGCCTTTTCAAATGTACCAAAGTGATAAACAACAAAATCGTCTGGTAAGCACTCCAACCACTTTAAAAACTCACGCCACATATTTTCTTCACCAGTCGGTGACTCGGCCAATTGATACTCGTAATGCTCCTGACCACCTACCCGCACCAAAAAACCGAATAAGTAATCAACTGCACGCAATGGATCACTCTCAATATCGAAATAAATCTCCATATCAACTACCGGCAACTCCACTGATCGACGAAACTGATGTGTCTGATCCACTAGTGCCTGAGCCTGCAGCTGCACGCGGCGCAATGTCTTGAGTTTCAACTCAGGATTCAAACGATGTATTGATTCTATTTCCATAAGCGCCGCATCCTCGACAGTTCGCACATCCAATTCTCGCAATTCGTTTAAATTCTTAGACTTGACGTTATAGAGCAGGGTTATATCGTGTGTTTTTTCGGCTAGCGCCACGCATTCACTAAACCAGGGCGACTGACGACAACCAGAAGACAAGCGCGGAGCAGGCAGCTGACCGGCTAAAACATTGCCAATCTCTTCCAAAATCCGCTCATACAATTCTCGCGATTCGGCCAGCTCACAACCAATTCGGGCACCTGAGCCATTCAAAATGTACCCAAACCTCGGCCTGATCCCCTGAACCCGCTCCAACAAATCAGCATAGAAAGACAACTGCATGCGCATTCCTTCCGACATCCGCTCCGCACTCTTAACGTCCATTGGTACATAATGATAATCGCCAAACTTTGACGATGCATCATTGCTCCGCTCCAAAAAATCCGGCTCACCAGATAAATTTTCGTCCAATAAAATACCGTGATAAATGCGCTCAACACCAGCAGTCATCAATTCCTGAGTGCGAGCAAATCGTTGCTCAGTCGAACCGGTTCCCACCGTCTCAAATTTCAAGTCAGCCAACATTCGGTCTTCATGTAACAGCCCTCGTTCCAAAAGTAATTCGTAAAAACGTGATGACTGAGAACGCTTGGCTGGGTCACCAAATCGGTCAAACCACAACCAATGCGGGCAAGAAAAATACTTGATGAACATACTTCCCGTAATCACAGGAGGAGTATTTTTATTCTCGTGTTCAGTCAGAAATTTGGAATTAATTCTAGCAAGCCGAAAACTCGCAATTATATTTAGCTTATTCAACTCTTAAAGCTAAATTTTGAACTAACTATTCGTAACGTAAAGCCTGAATTGGATCAAGTTCAGCTGCTTTTTTGGCTGGATATGAACCAAATATCACCCCTACAATTACGGCAACAGCTAGACCACCCAAAAAGGAAGATAAAGAAACTGCGTATTTAATATCAAAACCGGTATAGCGCGCGTAAGCGGTTATGGCAATAGTTATAAATGAACCAGCCAAACCACCCAACCCACCGCCAACTGTTGTTAGCAGTATTGCTTCAGTCAAAAATTGCTGCCAAATAATACTGTTCTTCGCGCCTAGAGCCTTACGTAAACCAACCTCGCGAATACGCTCCGTCACTGATACTAGCATGATATTCATAATACCGATCCCACCGACCAAAAGCGACACCGCTGCCAACAGACCCAGTAAAATAGTTATGGCGTTAGTAACTGTGCCGATAGTTTCCATAACTTCTATATAAGACGTGATCATAAAATCATCCTTTGTCGGATCGGATATGCCATGATTACGACGTAGAATGCGTTCGGTATCGGCTACCACGCCTGGAATATATTTAGTCTCAGAAACAATTAAATCTATCTCCTGCAAATAATCACTGCCGGTCAATCGTTTTTGAGCCAGTTTTAATGGTATTAAAATTATCTTGTCAAAATCAAAAAAAGCGACTGCACCACGCGGCTTGGTCACGCCGATAACTTCCAGATTCAAATTACGAACCCGAATTTTTTGCCCGACTGGATCGTCCTGACCAAATAATTTCTCGGCGACTTTACTGCCAATAACTACGTATGGTTTCATGGCCCGCTCCTCGCGCTCAGTAAAAAATCGACCGTTAGCAATCTTAGTTTGTAAATCAAAGTCCAAATAATTGCCGGTGGCACCAAAAATAAATGTAGTCAACTCTTCACTACCTCGTGAGGTCAAAGCCTGATCAGCCACAAACCCAACCGATTGCAATACATGTGGCACTTTAGCCAGATCCTCTAGGTCATCATAGTCGATGGACACCACATTGCCGCTGGTCTGAGCCATGATTGATCCTTGTTGCGACAATTCCGGCACCTTGGCGTTGATCGTTACGAAATTTTTTCCGAACTGTTCTACCTGACCAATAATGTAACTCTTCAATCCGAAACCAAGGGAAACGATCAGCGTCACAGAAAAAACACCAATCATTACACCCAGCAAAGACAAAATGGTACGCAAACGATTGCGGCGTAGATTACCCAAAGCCAACTTGATGGTGTGTTGACTAGCTTTGATTGTTTCTTTCATGGGCATATCGAACTATTCCTCTCTCAGGGCGACAATTGGATCAAGTCGTGACGCTGATCTGGCTGGAGATACACCAGAAACCATACCAATCACCGCTGCAACTAGCAGAGCGGTAATCACGTAACTGACTGGCATAAAATAATTCCACGAATAACCATAATAACGAACCACCATTGAAACAACGTATGAAAAACCAGTACCAATTATGGCACCGACCAGACCACCTACTAATGACATGGCGGCACTTTCAGTCAAAAACTGCTGAAGAATCCGCTGGTTACTAGCACCCAGCGATTTACGAAGACCAATCTCTCGTCGTCGCTCGCGCACCGAGACAAACATGATGTTCATAATATTGATACCACCAACCAAAAGTGCAATGGCTGTCACAATCAATAAAAAACCCTGCATGGCACCGGTGACATTGCCCAGTGTTTCGGCTGCTTGATCGGTACTACGCACTGAAAAATCATCCTTAGTTGCATCTTGAATATGATGACGACGACGCAATAGTTTGGCTATGTCGTCCTTGATCAAGGTAGTATTCGCTCCTTCTTTGGCCTTAACTCGAATGTAATTGACATGATCTATCCCCGCGATAAGTCGTTGAGCTGTAGTCACTGGTATCATCACCCGATCATCCTGATTCTGGAAGAAGGCCGATCCGCGTTCCTCGGTTACGCCAATAACTGTGAAACGAATATTCTTAATATCTATCGTTTGTCCCACCAAACTTTCCTGTGGCGACAAACTATTTGCCACGGTTGGACCCACTACCGCAACACGTGCGTAACGCGCTACATCTTTATCACTGATAAATCTCCCGGCAGTTATTTTAAAATCTTCCAGTATCTGCACCTGCTGATTGATTCCGTTAACACTAGTTACGGTGGATTTGCGACCAAGAGTGACTCGTTCAGTGGCGGTAACAAACGGCACTACCGCCTCAACGCCCGGTAATTCAGCCAGCGCCTCAGCATCCCCCAGACTTAGCGATGCTTTAACTACACCAAAGGCAATCGGCGGCGGTTCATTTTCTTCACTTTTACCGGGTAAAATTCCAATGATGTCCCCACCAAATGACGTCACCTGACTAATGATCAAATCCTGAGCCGATAAACCAACCGAAGCTACCACCAAAACTGACATCACACCAATGACAATACCCAACATCGACAAAACAGCGCGACTTTTCATCGCCCAGAGTGATTTGATCGTATAGATTATTTCCCGATGCCAAACCATACCGGATAAACTTTAAGAACTAACAACCTGACCATCCTGCATTTGAATAACACGATCCGTATAATTAGAGAGATATTTCTCATGCGTAACCATGAGCAATGTATTGCCCTGCCGCTGCAGAGCAGTAAGAATATCCATTATTTCTTCGGTGGCTTTTGAATCGAGATTACCGGTTGGCTCATCAGCCAAAATAAGTGAGGGTGAATTAATCAGCGCCCGCGCGACTGCTACTCGTTGTTGTTCACCACCAGAAAGCTGGTTCGGATAATTATTGAGTCGATGCGTCAAATTGACTGTCTCTAAGAGTTGCAGAGCGCGCACTCTGACTTCTTCATAATTGGCGCCCGGTGTGTAATTCGTCGGCAAAATTACATTATCGAGCACGCTGGTGCGCGGCAATAAATTGAAAGCCTGAAAAATAAATCCGATCTGACTATTCCGAACTACCGCCAATTCGTCATCAGAGTAAGTGGTTGAATCGCGACCTGCAAAAATATATCGGCCGGCTGTCGGTCGCGCTAAAAAACCCAGAATATGCATCAGAGTTGATTTACCGCAACCGGACGGGCCCATTACTGCCACAAACTCGCCTTTCTTAATAGTTAAATCAACTCCACGCAAAGCCTGAATAATAATCTCGCCTTGCGGGTATTCTTTGGTAACACCCTCAAGTTTTATTAACTCTTCTTCCATAAGATCGAAATTATTTTTCACTGCTGAAAACCACAACAGCATCGCCAGCCTGCAAACCAGTCACTATCTCGGCATAATCATCTGATTCCAAACCAACAGTAACTTTAACCTCTTTAACTGTATTTCGATCATCAAGAATTTCGATGTAAACGTCCCCATTCTGCTGATGCAACGCCCGAACCGGAGCACGCAACACACCGTCACGCCGATCGGTCTCGATGTCCAAATTGGCGGTCATACCGGAACGAAGTCGTTCATCCTCGCTGTCAAACCTAATGGTGGTCTCGTAAAAAATGACGTTATCAACAACCGTTTCAGCGGGCTGAATCGCCACTACCGTACCGGTCCATTGCTCGATACTACCAAAAGCATCCAGTGTAATACCAACCGAGTCACCGATGGAAAGATGGGCTATGTCGATTTCTGAAATATTGGCCTTAACCTCGAGATTGCCTTTAGCATTCAACAAAATAACTGTTTGATTGGGTGTTAAGCTCTCTCCAACTTCAGCTGAAACCAGCGTGATTGTGCCATCAACTGGAGCAATAATACGCCTTTTCTGATATTCATTCTGGAAACCAATCAATCTGGCGTTCTCGGCTGAAACTACAGCTCGTTGAGCCGCAACCACTTCATCGCGCATGCCAGTTCGCTTTAAAGTTAATGAAGCCTCGGCTTCAGAGAGAAGATTTTCATTGGTCTTAACCGCATTACTAGCGGCATTGAGAGCGGTCCGGGCATTAGCTACAGCTATTTCGGCCGATATTACATCAGTTTCGTTCAAGCGTAGCTGCAAATTCAGATTAGTTCGATCATTACTCAAGGCCTGCAAGCTGGTAGAAACAGCCGACAGCGCGGTATTAGCGTTCAATCTGTAAGTGGCCAAAGTTGTACCATCAACTCCGGTCGCATAATTGAGCACATTAACTACTGCCTCTAAATGAGTCTTCACGGCTAACAAATCGGGGGTCATAGACACGTACTGTGCCTGAATATTGTCAGCTGTTGGCAAAGCAGCAGCATCAGACCAGGCATCTTCAATGGCCGGCAGACCACCCAAAGCGCGAGAGCGGGACTGAATGGCATCATTTTCGGCTTGGGCATTGGACGAGCTAAAGGCCAAAAAACCCTGCGTGGTAAACATCGGATTGGTTAATCGATTTAATGCGTCATTGGCATCAATGTTTATATCTTCCATATCTGACAGAAATTGAGTCAGGCGCAACTCAATCTGAGTTTCAGCTTTGGCCTGAGAATTGGTCAGATTTTTTTCGGCGTTGCTTAAGGCTTGTCTGGCATCGGCCTCGGCGGTAATTGAAGCGGAAAATTTGGACCGGGCGGTGTCTACTGTTCTTTCGGCTAAAATAATTTCCTGTTCGGTTGGTCCTGCTTCATACTCAGCCAGACGAGCCTGAGCCGAGGCTAGTGCAGCTCGCTGAGCTAAAATTTGCGCCTCAATATCTCCAGTATCAAGTCTCAACAATAAATCGCCTTTCTTAACTTCATCACCTTCACGTACTACCACTTCTCGCACCTTACCTGACACCTCTGACTGCAATTTTATTTTCGAACTGGGGGCAATAGAGCCGGTGGCTGATATAATTTTGACTACCTCACCACGATCAACCAAGTAAGTTTCATACTCTGTCCTGGCCCCTCTAGTGGCGAAAATGATCAAAAGTGTGACCACGGCGATCACGGCAATTGAAGTGATTATTAATTTTTTGCTATAACCTTGAAGTTTCATAAAAACTGTAATTAATCTCAAAAACAATAAAAAATTTTAAGATCTATGATTGGGAGTAACTATTATTTAACTCTGCTTAGCTGATGGAGTGATAAACTGAGGTGGGCTCCGCAGTTACTTTAATTAAGATACTATCACAT
>Ga0180007_10002943_pt1 | contig 19664 bp, 18 predicted proteins | sample MM_PC_MetaG_FD_121122 | JGI IMG/M metagenome (GOLD analysis project Ga0180007, IMG submission 121122) | Groundwater microbial communities from the Aspo Hard Rock Laboratory (HRL) deep subsurface site, Sweden - MM_PC_MetaG | ecosystem: Environmental > Aquatic > Deep subsurface > Groundwater... | reverse complement strand
TGGTGAAACTTTTGAGCAGTTCGAACTGGATACGGAAAACATTGAAGATGTGCTAAAATTCCTTAAAGACGGCACGGACGTCTTTGTGACTTTTTACGAAGGAAATCCAATCGGCGTTCAGCCGCCCGTGAAGGTGACTCTGGCAGTTACCAACACGGTTCCAGGCGTCAAAGGAGACACCGCCCAGGGCGGTACCAAACCTGCCATCCTGGAAACCGGCGTGACAGTACAAGTTCCGCTTTTTGTGAAAGAGGGCGACAAACTGGTCGTCAACACCGAAACGGGCGAATATGACAGTCGTACCAGCGAATAAACAACAAATAATGATCGATTTCAGGTTCATCAAAAAACTGACTCTCATAACCGTCTTTTTGTACGGAATTGCAGGCCATTCCGCTATGGCCGCGGAAACGCTTTATTGCGGTGACGGTATTCTGAGCGCAATCGAAGAATGTGATGACGGCAATTTTATCAATCGTGACGGTTGCAGCAGTTACTGCGAACTGGAAGACATGACTCCCCCGGAGGTTATTTCGGTCAGCATACCCGACGGCCAGACGGATGTATCCACTCTGACCAGTCAGATGACGGTGACTTTCAGTGAAGCAGTCGATCCCGCCAGCATTAACGGCAATAATATAGTATTTAAGCAGTTTAATCAGCTGGTAGAAACCGAGCTTGACCTGGCCGAGAACCAGACAGACCTGACCGTCCGCTTTTTAAGCGATCTTAAGGGTGAAAAAGACTATTCACTTATTGTGGAAAAAATAAAGGACGTTAACGGCAACATCAAACTGGACCGCTTTGTTACAAGTTTCTTTACAGGAACTTATATCGACATCGACCCACCAAATGTGGTGGCGAGGCCCGAGGGCGGCCTGTATCACGTTGGCCAGTCCGTTTCCCTGACCGCCTACGATGGAGAACTGACATTTAGCGATGAGTACATCGATGAGGGAGCAAAAATTTACTACACTCTGGATGGCAGCACACCCACCTCACATGGAAAAAAATACTCTTCGCCTCTCAGCATCAAAACGAACTCAACCTTAAAATACTTCGGTATCGATACCAAAGGGAACAAAAGTAGAGTTATCACGCAGAACTACACCTTCACCTGTCCCGAAAAGCCCAACGCGAAAAAGGTCAGCGATTATCCTGAATGCAGGGTGAAAGAATGCGGTTACGGTTTCGTACTGAAGAGCAACGTCTGCGTGATCAACCTGGGAAGTCAGGACGACAGTAACTACAAGGCCAACGCGGCAACCGCCCCCTTGTTTGGCTCAGACACTCCCATGACTATCAGCACCAAACCGGCCCTTTACATCACTCCCGAGCACAATGGCGTCATCCCCCGCCCCATTCATTTTGTTGATCGACTGGGCGGTACCGTTATCGATCTGGAACGCGACACTCTTATTACCAACGAAGACGGCACACCTTTTACCGGATATCTGAGGCCGCCGAATAACCTGTATTCCAAATCTTTTCCCATAAATTTCGGCTACTCCTTTAAGTCCATTTTTCATCTCGAAGCAGATGACGGACAGGAACTCAGTTTCAGCCCGAAAATCAGCATTACGGTCCCTTTCACGGACCGTTACAACGAAGATTCACCTATTACCGTTTTTACTTTCGACCCGCTTACGGAAGAGTATTTTGCCCTGAGTCCGGAGATGATATCGGTCAACGAAGCCGGCGATTCGGTGAGCATAGTTTCGGACACCACGGGAACCTTTTTTATCGCCCAGCCGGGGCTTAATTACAATGCCATTGTTTTTCAGGACACCGCCAGTCATTGGGCTAAAAATTATATCGAACAGCTTTACCGCTGGGGGCATGTTAAAGGCCGTTCCAAAGGGGTTTTTGCTCCGGATGAAATTCTGACCCGTGCCGAATTTACCAAAATAGCCCTAAATGCCATCGGGGAAGAAGTGGACCCATTTGAGGATGTAAGTGATTCCCCTTTCTTCGACGTTCCCCTTTATGCCTGGTACGCGCCCTATATTAAAAGAGCCAAAGCTCTGGGGTTGATACATGGTTATCCGGATGGCTCATTTAAACCCGACTCCCCCATCAACCGGGTAGAAGCCATAAAAATTCTGATGCAGGCCTTCCAGTTTGACCTGGAATCGGTAGGACAGCGTACCGACAACTTTAATGACGTTCAGACCTGGGAATGGTATTTCCCCGCGGCCAACTTTGCCATCCAGTACAAACTAATTGACGGCATTCGCCTACCTAACGGCACCATTCAGTACGACTCATTCGGACCCGGAAAATACATGAAGCGCGGAGAAATGGCCAAACTTGCGGTAAAAGCCATCGAACTAAAAAACGGAACTGAAAAATAGTCAGATTCGGCAGTCAGAGCAAGTCAGGCTCATTTTTGGCTTAAAATTAAATAAAACCCCTGCCTGCCGGCAGGCAGGCTTTATTTTCAGCCTTTTTCGTGCTATAATATATAGATTAAATGAACCCAAAAGAGCTGTTGCAATACAAAATCCCTCAAAACGTAGGCATTGAAGACAAGATTGTGGGGCCATTCAGCCTCAGACAGCTGATCATACTCGCCATTGGCGGCGGAATCAGCTACACCTTGTATGCCATCACTGCAAGAATTTATGAACTGAATTTCATTGAATACATACTGATCGCAATGCCAACTATTTTCGCACTGGCCCTGGCAATGCTGAAAATTCACAATGTCAGTTTTGGCAAATACATTATTTTGATGATGGAATTTGCTATCAAACCCAAAAAACGCATATGGGACCACCGCGGCATATCAGCTTTGGTGGCTCCTGATCTGACGGAGAAAAGTGCCGTAGCGCAAAAGGGCGCAACCGAAGAAAAAGTCCGGAAAAATGTGAATTTAGGCGATCTTTCCGCCATGCTGGACTCAGGCGGCTTTGAACATGTTGAACAGGTAAAGCACGAAGACATCGATGAAGTAACTGATGACGATTTGATCACAGAAGCCTACTTTGGCCACAAGAAACAAGAGAGCACGACCCAAAATATGTACTGGCGAACCCGGGACGTGCAAAAAAAGAAACTTGACCTACTGGCTAGGGTGAAACCATCCGCCAAACCAATGATAACGCCTCCTGAGGTTGCAATTAAGACGCCGGTACAACCTGCTACGGCCCCTCAAGACACACCAGTGACCAATAAGACGGAAGCAACCTTAATACCTGCTGAAGTTCCCAAAAAAAGGCGGAGACGAAGGAGAAAAAAGCCAAAAATTCAGACTGAACCGATCCGCCCGAACACGCAGGTCAATTCAACTTCCAAATCCGAACCGGTCAAACTGATTCAAAAACCAGAAATAAAAGAAGGAGAAACCTCCTTCACAGACCTCTCCCAGGGGGGTGAAATAGAAATTAACCTTGACTAATATGGCAACCAACCCAGGCTCAAACGCCAAAGACACTGTCAGACAAAAGAAAACCAGCCCTTCCATGAGTACCCAGCTTTATCTGGATATCGCTGAAATTAAAGATAACGTTGTCGTCCTCAAAAACGGCGGTCTTCGCGCCATTCTGCAGACAAACAGCATCAATTTCAATCTTAAATCAGAAGAAGAGCAGAACTCCATTATCTATGGATATCAAAGTTTCCTCAATTCACTTGAATTCCCTGTGCAGATTGCAATTCAGAGCAGAAAACTTGACGTAGATAAGTACATCGAAAACGTCAGGGAGATCGGGGAAAAACACACGAATGTACTATTAAAGGAGCAGACCAACGAGTACTGTGATTATATTCTGAAACTGGTTGAATACGCGGATATCATGGAGAAAAAGTTTTATGTGGTTGTCCCTTTTGACCCGTACCGGAGCCGGGAACAAGGTATCTTTGCCAAATTCATGAGCAGTATATCTTCTGCCGACAGTATTGATGCAATCAAACGAAGACACAGAGAATTTGAAGAACTGAACAAAAACCTGACCGAAAGGGTAAGTTCCGTAATAGCAGGCCTGGAAGGATGTAATTTAAGAGTCGCTCAGCTCAGTACCGCGCAACTGATTGAGCTTTTTTACCAAATTTACAATCCGGTCAGCAGCCGCAATGAAAAAATCAATGACCTGAATCAAATGAACGTACAAGGGCTCTAGCTTCAATTTTCCATAAGCTTCACTTCAATATTATCAGCAATCCGGGGAATGCGCGAAAGCCATATCGGCCAGAGTTTGATTTCCACCGCATCCACTTCCGGCAGATTGCCCACATAATTCTCCGCTTCCTCCACGGTAAGCCCCACAATACGCTCTTTTAGCTTGTTTGAAAATCGCAGGCCGGCCTGCAGCGACGAATCAATAACATATTCCTGTATTCCCTTAATCGTCGCGGTGATTTTAACCTGCCCAAGAACTTCATCTTCGCTCACTGCTTCAAAACTAACAGATTCAGGCTGAATAGATTCGTCACGGATCTGCATATCGGGATGCGTGCGGGTTTTGAGTTCCTTTTTTAAGATGGAAAAAAGCTGATCAAAGTCGTACGCGATACCCTTCGCCTCAATCTGCGCAAAAATCTCAAATTTATCCCTCAGACTCCCTTCCAGATCATCAGAAATACGGAGTTCCTGAAGCTTTGTCTTCAGATATCTGGAATCATCCAGAAGCACCAGATTGGTATGGTTCAATCGGTTCATCTCGTCAATGTGTGTACTCAGATCTTCCCGTGCCATCAGGGTCAGGTTATCCTCAATCTGTTTTTTGGCGGCCTCGATATCTTCTTTCTGAACAACCTGCTGGTAGCGGGTTATGCCCCCTTCCATAGATCCGCTGCTTTCGCCCCACAAAAGCTTCCGGTTGAATTCTGAGAGTCCAGGAATAATAAACTTACCGGGACCGATATTACCGCGCTCCCCGATAGGGTGATCATAGATATCAAAAGGGTCCGCCTCTACCGCCGCCGTATAAGTTCCCGGAACTTCAACGCCTGCCTCGTTCACCGTTTTCGGTGGCACAAAAACGCCTTCCTTGATTCTGAAAATCAAACCGTCATCCGTCTGGAACCGGGTTTCTTTTTTCAGAGGCCATTCATCATCGGAATTATTGATGATAGCAATAAAACCCTGAGCATTAACGCCATCAAAAAGCTTACTGGTCGTATTGAATATTTTGGTCTGCTTAGTAACGGTCATGATCTCTTCACTGGCCACCACATGAGGCTCATTCCGGGAAAGAAGTGTTTGATTTTTACGCTTATCCGCCAGCGTTATGTTGACTGTGTATTCAATATTGTCAAATTTGGGCTTTACATAAACAGTCGCCCCCGGCAACGCGATATAAGTTATAATAAGAAAAAGCACCAGGCTAATAGCAAGAATAAACCCCAGAAACCTACGGTTAGGCCGCACGTAATTATAAACCCCGGCAAGCTCAGTGGATCCGCCTTTTTTAGACTTCTTTTTACTATCACGATATTCCCTGATAAGTTCACCGATAGTGATTTTCTTCTCCATTACCCGCTTTGGAATATCTTTAAGTATTTCATTTCTGCGGGCCTGAATAGGTTCGATGCGCATTTTCGGAGTGTCCTGGTCGGGCGCCTTGATCTCTTCAACCTCAATGTTATGGTAAACCGGAATGTCCGCCTGCTGAGCCAGATGAATACCGATTCGGTCCGTTGTGACCAAATGTAGTTTCTTGTTATCCTTCTCAAGCTTACTTTTAAGGATACGAAGATTGACCACACTCTGAAACAGGATCGCCTTCCGGGGTACCACGAGGAAAATATCCTTCTGTTTCGCGCGTTTCACCCGATCATAAATCGCGGTGACTTCTTCATCGATTTCGATGTAAACGACTTTTCGCATAGATTACTTTTTCAGCACTTTAAGAGCCGGCAGTTCCTTTCCCTCGATCATTTCAAGGCTGGCGCCACCGCCAGTGGAAACCAGTGTCATTTTGTCCGAAAGGCCCAGTTTTTTTACGGCACTGGCGCTGTCACCGCCGCCGATAATGGTCACGCCGCTTAGAGCCGCCATCGCCTCACCCACTGCTTTGGTTCCTCCGGCAAAAGGCGCCATTTCAAACACGCCGATCGGCCCGAACCACAATACTGTTTTAGCCTGAGAAATCTGTTTGGCGTAACTAGCCGCTGACTCAGGCCCGATATCCATCGCCATCCATCCAGGTTCAATACCATCAGCCGGAACCGTTTTGACATTCGCTTTTTCTTCAAAGGCATCCGCCACCACAAAATCCGTGGGTAGTTCCACCTTATCGCTGGCAACCACTTCTTTCACTAAATCAGCCTGCTCCTCCATACCTTCATTGTCCGCTTTGGAAGCGCCGATTTCGTAGCCTTTGGCCTTAAGCAGATTACAGGCCAAAGCACCGGCCACCAAAACCTTGTCCGCCTTTCCCATTAAATTGTGGATCGCTTTGATCTTGTCGGCTTTCAGCCCTCCGATAACAGCGATCAGCGGATGCTCCGGATCGGAAAGCGCCTTGCCGATAGCCTTCACTTCCTTTTCCACCCCAAAACCCGCGTAACCGGGAATAAATTTAGGAATAGAAGTCATACTGGCATGCTTGCGATGTGAATTGGAAAAAGCCTCGTTCACATAAAAATCCGCCAAACCCGCCAGCTGTTTTCCAAACGCATCACGTTCCGCTTCATCTTTGCTCTTTTCAGCAGGATGAAAACGAATATTTTCAAGCATTACGATTTTGGCTTCCGGAAGACCTTTTTCACCCCAATCATCCGCTTTCGAAACAGGTTCACCCAAAAGCTCAGCCAACTTAGCCGCCACCTTATCGGTTTTCAGTTCTGGTTCATTGTTCTTGGGCCGCCCCAAATGACTGGCCAGGACAAGACGGCTTGCTCCATGTTCGAGAAGATATTTAAGTGTCGGAATCGCAAACTTGATTCGCTTGTCATCCCGCACATTTCCCGCCTCATCCAGCGGCACATTAAAATCAACACGGACAAAAACCCGCTTTCCGCTAAGGTCTCCCATGTCTTCAAGGGTCTTTAAATTCATGGTTCTAAAAGGTTAGATTCGCCCATGAATTATAAGCAAAAGACATCAACGTGTCCACGCACAAAACAGTTGTCAAAACCTGCAAAAATGGTACTAGAATCCTAATTATTGACCTCTGGGGTATGTCTCATGAAGTACTGGAATTCTGATGCGCCAGATTGGTGCCACATTGGCGCCACTATGGCGCCAGATCGGTGCATCAAAACACAGTACACCAACCGGGATATACCGACACCCTCCTAAATATAATTTCTTTCTAAAAAATCCGGTGCATCAATCCCCTTCTCCCGATATACTTCGGCTGGAATTCCCAGATTGCCTAAATAAACTTTTCCGGCATATTCCGGATTCTCTGCAAGCCCTCTTTTTGGCATACCCAATGCAAGCGTAATAATTTTATCCATAGGCGGCCTAGGATTTCCCCGAAGTGAAAAACCAAATAATCCATCAATAATCAGATCGAACCGACTGAAATCAAAATCATTCGGAAAAGTTTCTTCCGCACGCAGGGCCGTCACCTCGTAGCCTGACATGGCCAGTAAATCCACCGCCACCAGCACGTCACCCCCATTATTCCCCTTGCCTGCAACCACCAGCACCCGTTTCACACCTGGCAGCTCTCCTGCCACAAAATCATAAATCGAGCGTCCAGCCATCTGCATCATCTGATCTGTGGAAACCCCGTACTTCTCCGAAGCCAGATTCTCCAGCTCCAGCATTTCCTTTGTTGTATACTCCGATAATTTGCGATTCGTCATGGCCCTTGTTATATTTGTAAAGTCGCTAACATAACTATAGCAAACGTGAAAGAATACCTGGAACTGGTAAAATTCGTACTGGAAAACGGCGAAAAAAAAGAAGACCGGACCGGAACCGGCACTTTATCGGTTTTCGGCTACCAGAACCGCTATGATTTGCGCGAAGGCTTTCCGCTGGTCACCACTAAGAAAGTTTATTTCCGTGGAATCCTGCACGAACTCCTTTGGTTTTTGAAAGGTGACACCAATATCAAATACCTGGTAGACAACAACGTGAAGATCTGGAATGAATGGCCTTACGAAACCTACAAGGCTTCTGATGCCTACCTGAGCGAAACACTGGAGGAATTTGTGGAAAAAGTTAAAGGAAGCGATGAATTCGCCGCAAAATGGGGTGAACTGGGCCCCATTTACGGCAAACAGTGGATCCGCTGGCCGGGCTCAAACGGCCAGACCATCAATCAGATCCAGAACGTGCTGGACCAGATTAAAAAGAACCCGAATTCCCGCCGGCATATCGTCAGCGGCTGGAACGTGGCCGACATTCAGGACCTCATCAGGGCTCAAAAATCCGCGCCGCCCCTCTGCCACACTATGTTTCAGTTCAACGTGACCAATGGCGAAATCGATATGCAGTTATACCAGCGCAGTGCCGACATTGCCCTGGGCGTACCGTTCAACATTGCCAGCTATTCCATGCTACTGATGATGGTCGCCAAAGAATGCGACCTGACACCCCGCTACTTTATTCACACTTTTGGTGACGCCCACATTTACCTGAACCATGTGGAGGGGCTGAAAGAACAGCTGACCCGCACACCTCACAAGCGCCCCACCCTCAAGATCGCCGACAAACCTTTCTGGGATCTGAGGTTCGAGGATTTTGAGCTAACGGACTACATCTGCAATGAAGCCATTAAATTTACCATAGCAGTATAATTTTGTAATTAAACGTCAATGAAACCTAAAGTTTATCTGATCGTTGCCACAGATTTAAAAGGCGGTATCGGCCTTAAAGGCAAACTCCCCTGGAATTTGCCGGGCGATATGAAGTTCTTCAAAAGCATAACCATACAAACCGAAGACATTCAGCGTAGAAATATGGTGGTGATGGGCCGCGTGACCTGGGAATCCATTCCGGAAGGCCGCCGCCCGCTGAAAGCCAGAAAAAATGTGGTAATCACCCGGAACAGGGATTTTAAAGCGGACGAATCAGTTGCCGTAGCGCATTCGATTGAAGAGGCAATAAAAGCCGCTGACGACCGTGTGGCCGATATTTTTGTGATCGGCGGCGCTAAAATATTCGAGCAATTCATAAAAAAACAAAAAATTGATGGCATATATCTGACACGCATCAAGAAAGAGTACCAATGCGATACTTTTTTCCCAAAAATCCCCAAATCCTTCAAACCAGAAAGATTAGGCGAGGGAAAGGACGGAGATGTAAGTTACGAATTCCTCTTTTATAAAAAATAGCCGCAGGAACTAGGACTCTTCCTCCATTTGAGGCCCGATTATCTTTATGTCAGAGCCGGAAATACTCAAAAGTCTGAGGTCTTCTTCAGGAACAAAAAGAATTACAGAACCATTCGCCGAAACGCTGAAATGAGGCACCTCATGAAAAGCGAGTTCATTGGCCGCTTCCTTATAGGTTGCCATTTTCGCTTCATCATCCAGAGAAAAATAAAGTTCAGCGTAACCCCGTTCGCGGTATACGCTAATCTGCCGTAGGGCGGCTCCCATATCACCAGGTCTGGGATCCGGAATTTTCAGTTCATCCTGATTCCGCAAATCGATTTCCCGCAGCAAATTGGGGTTCTTACGCCGAACCACTGCCGCGGTAGCCACATTCAGCATATGAAAAACCCTGGCCCTGAAGTATTTTTTCCAGGAATTGATCAGTTTCTTCTGAGGCGGAATAGATTCCACCAGAACATTGAGCGGAAAATATGGCGCCTCGCCCTCTTTTACAAGCGGCATATCGGTGACAGGAAAATTGCCGATCATAGCGGTATGCGCTGGATCCATTCTTTGCTGATCGCACAGATAGCTAAAACCCCGAAGTGAAGGTTTGCCAATTCCCGTAGCGGCAATGTCGATCCCATTTTCCTTCAAAACACTTAGCCGATCGGAATGAGGACTGTTTGTATAGATAACAACACTGCGGCCATCCCTGCGATGGTCAAGAAGCATTTCCACAACTGCATCAGGAATCGGGGCATAAGGAGGAACCAGTGTCCCATCTAAATCAAAAATATCGTGATAAATATCAGGTTTTCCCAGTTGCCTGCTGAGGGCCGTAAGTTCAGCACTGGTGGGAGCCTTTTTTAAAAGGGCATCAAACTGCAAAGCTCTGGTACCAAAAATCAGGCCCTTCAGACTTTTGAGTTTGTCGCACGACACTCTTTCTTTCGCTGTTGTATGATCCGCTTCAAATCTATCCATAAAAAAGACTCAGGTGCGGATTTTACCACATTCGGTGAAAAAAGGAATCACTGAATACCCTCATCAACCACCACTTCCTCCAGAATCTCCTGACGGAGATGAAGCTCTTCCGGACCAATCACCAGTTTATGTTTCCATGAACCAGTACTGTACCAGATGTAAGAAACGGCGGCGGCCAGAACGTTAGACACTGGAAAGGACCACCAGATGCCCTCAGCCGACAAAGCCGTATGTTTGGAAAGAATATAAGCAACCGGAAACTGAAAAACCCACAAAGCCAGAATAGACTGGATCATGGTGGCCTTTGTGTCGCCGGCACCAGTAAAAACGCCCAACAACGTATGCCCCAACCCCACAAAACCAAATGACAGAGCCATGATCCTGACAAAAGACGCACCGGACTCGATGACTGCCGGATCATCCGGAATAAACACGGCCGTCAGCGGACGGGCAACCAAAAACAGAATGACTCCAAGGACCGCCAGACTGACAAAACCGATCTGCAGACTTTTTTTAGCAATGTCACCCGCCCGTTCCTTATGACCGGCGCCCAAATTCTGCCCCACCAGCGTGGAAGTAGCCATCGAAAGGCCCAGAGCCGGAATAATGATAAAACTAAAAATCCTCATGCCGATTCCGTAGGAAGCCACAGTCATTGTACCGAAACTAGCCACTAAAAAAGACATGACCCCCAATCCGAGAGCACGGGCAGACTGTGAAATGGATGCGGGAAGCCCCAGATTGAACATCTTCTTAAAAAGCGGCAGATCAAATCTAAGATGCTCAGGTTTCAGATGGATTCCGTAACGACCGCTAAACAGAAGAAACAGACCGATGACTGCCGCCACCCCCTGTGTGCCGACAGTCGCAATGGCCGCGCCACTGACACCATAAGCGGGAACCGGCCCCCAGCCCAGAATAAACAGAGGATCCAGCACCAGATTCATCAGCACTGTCGCAAGAACAATATAAAGCGGTGTTTTAACGTCCCCCACCCCCCGCATAAGTGACTGAAAAACGAAGAAACCAAACATAAAGACCATGCCGATAAAAGAAATCTGCAGATACGAAGTGGCTTCGGGAAGCACTTCTGGTCCCGCCCCAATCAGCTTCATAACCGGTCCGGAAATCAGATAACCCAAAACAGAAACAGCCGCCGACGAAACAAGCATTAACAGAAGTGTCTGTCCGGAAACATGATCCACCTGCCAACGGTTCCCCTGTCCTTTGTACTGCGCTACCAGAATAGTACCGGCAATGGCTAGACCTCCGCCAAGAGAAATCATCAGAAAAATTACCGGAAAACTTAAGCTGACCGCCGCCACTGCAACAGCACCGAGCCGCCCCACCCAAAACGTATCGATAAGCTGATAGGCCGTCTGCAGAATATTCGCGAAAACAATCGGAAGCGATAATCCGACTAAAGCTTTAATAATCGGGCCTTTAGTGTAATCGGGCAAGCCCCTTTCCTTCATATGGTCAAAAAGTGGTGGCCCGGGGCGGAATTGAACCACCGACGCAAAGATTTTCAGTCTTTCGCTCTACCACTGAGCTACCAGGCCACGGCGAAATTCTATCACATCTTTTCCGGAACTTCCAAGCCAAGAAGTTTAAAGCCGTCTTCCATCACCAGAATCGTGAGCGCCGTCAGCATCAGGCGGGATGCTTTCAGGTCTTTTGACTCAGCCTGCAGAATAGAATTGCCGTTATAAAATGAATTGAAGTCCTGTGCCAGTTCATAAAGGTAATTGGCAATGTGGTTAGGCTTAAATTCTTCAGACGCCCGTCTGATCGTATCGGGATACATCATAAGCTGGATCATAAGTTTTCTTTCAATGTCCAGATCCAGATCAAGGCTATGCTTTCGGCAATCACGAGGCTTCAGGCCGGCCTTCCGAAGAACCGACTTGGCCCGCGTGACCGTGTACATTAAATACGGCGCACTGTTACCCTCAAATGAGAGCATACGATCCCAGTCAAAAGTGATGTTGGTGGTGCGGCTTTGCTGAAGGATGTTGTATTTTACACTGCCAATCCCCATAATCCGGGCAAGTTCACGCTTTTCATTATCCGAAAGCTCCACATCCTTTTCATTCACCAGCGTAAGTGCCCGTTTCTCCGATTCATCCAATAAATCCATCAAAAGCAGAATGTTGCCCTTTCGGGTGCTCATTTGGCCATCTGCAAACTGCATCCGGCCAAAAGCAATATGCTCGTTGCGGGCCGGCGTCAGTCCAAGCTTTCTTTGGGCAAAAATGAGCTGCCGAAAATGAAAAGACTGGGCGACGTCCACCACATTCAGCATCAGATCTGGTGACCATTCTTCCTGCCAATATTTGATACGGGCCAAATCCCGGGTAACATAAAGCGTTGCGCCATCGGATTTTCTGACGAGTACCGGCACATCCTCCGGGTCATCCGGCTTAATGATCCAGGAACCGCCTTCGCCATCGACAATCACCCCCTGTTTCCTTCCCTCATCCAGAACCACCTGCATTTTATCTTCATAAAAGCTCTCGCCGTTCATATGGTCAAATCTAACTCCAAGCCGGTCGTAAATCTGCTGCATGTCCAGTAAACTCCATTTCACAATTTTATTCCAGAGTTTGCGGGATTCTTTATCTCCCTCCTCAAATTTGCGATATTCGGCACGTCCCTCGTCATCCAGTTCTACTTCTTTGTCGGCCTCCATATGAAACTGCACATATAGCTTCTGAAGAGCGGGTATCGGATTCTTTTCAATCTCCTGCATATTTCCCCACCTTTTGATGGCGTGCATAAGCTTGCCGAACTGTGTGCCCATATCGCCGATAAAGTTGTCGGAAATAATCTCCCAACCGAATCGCTGATAAATCTTTTTTATACTGTCGCCAATAACAGTGGAAAGCAGATGATGTACCCCCATGGGCTTGGCGATGTTCGGGTGCGAGTAATCGATCACAGCCCGCTTTTTTTCGGTCAGATTGAAAAAATCTTTAAGGTAACCATCAAAATCATCAAGCCATTCGCTGGCTTCACTTGTATAAAATTTTTGTTCAAGCCGGACATTGATAAAACCCGGACCCGCCACCTCCACTTTTTCAAAAAGATCACTCTTAGTGTGCTTCACAATTTCTGCCGCCATCTCATGAAGCCTTTTACCCTCCTTGTTGGCCAGCAGCATCGCAATATTTGTCGAAAAGTCTCCGAACCTGAACTCTTTGATCTTTTCAACATGGATTTGATCCGGATCAGCCTCATAACCTGTCTTTTTCACAGCTTCAAGGAAGACCCATTTGATAATAGACAAATTCCGTTTTTTCATCAGCAATATGTTACCGCTTTGAAACTTTTTTCACAAACAAATTCTTGCCTAATAATGCCAGTCTGATATATTAACTAACACTTAATAAAGAAAATCAAACGTGGATACTGATTTAGTGCTCCTGCTTATACTAATCATCATTTCAGGAGCTTTCTCTGGAGCGGAAATCGCCCTTACAAGCCTATCGCCTGCAAAAACCAAAATGCTGAAGAACGACCATCGCCCTGGCGCGAAGGCCGTTTATCGTCTTAAGCAAAAACCTGAAAGATTGCTGATTACCATTCTGATCGGAAACAATCTGGTGAATATTTTAGCTACCGTGGTCGCCACCATTTGGGGGATCAAAGTCTTTGGAAGCAACGCCCTGGGCATCGTCACAGGTGCTCTCACGCTGATTATTTTGGTTTTTGGCGAAATCACTCCAAAAACTTACGCTCAAAAACACGCTGAAGGTTTTGCCAGAATGATGGCTAACCCCCTTTTGTGGTTCACTTACATTCTTTACCCCATCATCTGGTTGCTTGAAAAGTTTATTCATGGGCTGATGCACCTGATGAAAGCCAAAAGCCCAATTAAAACCATGAGTGAAGAGGAGTTTCTGGCAATGGTAGATATCGGAACCAAAGAAGGAGTCATCGAGGAACATGAGCAGGAGATGATCGAGAATGTACTCGAATTTACGGACACGACCGTTGAGGAAATCATGACGACCAAGTCAAACATAGAATCCCTCGATGTAAACACGGTCATTCATGAGGCACGGCAATTCTTTATATCCCATTCCCATTCCCGAATACCGGTTTACAAGGGCAATCTGGATAACATTGTGGGTATTCTTACGGTACACGACATTTTAAAGATCACCCAGGCCGAGAAACCCATTGAAAAACTCTCGGATTTCCATTACTTACCACCAATTGTCGTGCCTAAAACCAAGGCCATCGCCAAGCTCTTCCGCGAATTCCAGAAACGCCGCCAACACATTGCCATTGTAGTAGATGAAAGAGGTAATACCGTCGGTCTCGTCACCCTGGAAGATATTCTAGAGGAAATTGTGGGCGACATTGTGGATGAAAGCGACCAGGAAAAAAGCCTCGTAACGCCTATAGGAAAGAATGAATGGCTGGCCACGGGTGAAGCGACGATCGAAGAAGTGAATGAAGCGACAGGAATCGAGCTAAACTACCCGGAACATCAAACTGTAAGCCTGCTCATTCTGGAAAAACTGCAGAATTTTCCCCGTCTGGGTGAAAGAATTGAGTATGAACAACTGGAATTCCAGGTAAAAAAAATGAACAAGAATATTATCGAAGAAGTCCTGATAACCAAGCTTTAAAAATAAACCCGCCGATCAATGCATGCACTGACACTATTAGTAAAAGCGGTAATTCTGCAATATGGATACCTCGGAATGTTTTTGCTGACTGCGCTTGAGCAGTTTATTTTCCCGCTGCCGGTAGATGTATTTTTTGGTTTTTCAATCGAACATGGTCTTGTATACCAAAAGTTAATGGTGGTGGTTTTGGCGGCAACTATCATAGGATCCAGTATCGGCTACTTCCTGGGCAGATTCCTTGGTCACCCGGCCCTGACCTGGCTGGTGGGCAAAACAAAAGTTGAAAAGGGTGAGATCTACATCAAAAAATGGGGCATCTGGGGCGTGATTCTGGCGGGCCTCACACCCATTCCTTTTAAAGTTGTTACCTGGACGGCCGGCATTTTCGAAATGCCCTTCGGCCGCTTCCTTTTGGGGGTGATAATCGGCCGTATGCCTCGCTACATGTTCACAGCTTACGCCGGGGCCAAGTTCTTCGAAAGCAAGTTCTACGCCACCACCGACATGAGCGCTCTGATACTGGGGGCCCTGCAGGGCCTCACGGAATTCCTGCCAATTTCCAGTTCCGGCCATTTGGTCATTATGGAGAAATTTCTGTATCTTCCAATCCCGGCGGATCATCTGGTTACATTTGACATATTTCTGCACGGCGGTTCACTTGTCGCCATTTTGCTTTATTTCTGGAAAGACTGGGTGGATGTTTTCAGAGAACTTTGGCACATGATCAAAAAAGCCAGCTTAGATACAAGTAGCCTGGCCTTCAAGCTGGCTGTCGGCACCATTCCCGCCATCATCGCGGGACTGGTCTTTGGCGGCTCTATCGGTAAAAACCTAAGAGAGCTTCACTACATCGCCATTCTATTCATCATTCTGGGTGTCATATATTTTTATGCCGCCTGGCGTGGAAGGAGCAACACGCATGAGACTGTTGGATTAAAAAAGAGCATCTGGATCGGAGTGGCACAGGCATTTGCCTTAGTCCCCGGAATTTCACGGGCCGGCCTTACCATTGCCACAGGTATCACTCTGGGGCTGAAACGCGAAGCTGCCGCCAAATTCAGCTTTATGCTGGGCGGAGTCGCTATTCTGGCCGCTAATGTTTACGCCATATTTTCGATGAGAAACGGTGCCCCCATACCTGACTTGGATTTCATTCTAATGGGTACTGTCACATCCTTTATCACCAGCCTGCTGGCCATTTATCTTCTCCTCAGATTCCTACAAAAACACACCATGCGCGCCTTCGGCGTTTACCTGATACTAGCAGGCAGTCTGATTTTGAGTTTTCTTTAAGAAATTATTTTGGGACTTCCAATTCCACTAATTTACCGTCACATACAACCTTTTTCGGCCCATATAACCGTACACACATAACATCTCCAACAATTGATGTCCCGGCCTGCATTAATGGCATAAAATAATGACCAGTTCCTTTTTCATTGGGACATGCAAATTGGTAGAAAAATGATCGGGCTTCTATTATTGCGAACTCTCTGCCGACATCTTCAGAAATGAATTTCCGACAACCAATTGAATAGATTGCATTTGGGTTTTCACCTGCCTGAACACCAGTTTTATCTGTATTCCACTTTGCCAATGCCATTTGCAGATTTGCTCTCGTATCATTTACAGCTTCTTGTTGTTGATCTGCCTGCCTTGCGCTTTCAAGCGCAGGCGCGCATGCACCCAAACCTACAATAGCTGTTGTCAATGTTGTTATTTTGCCGATTTTATTCATGAAAATTTAGAGTTAACACAAAAAATGAAATATTCCGTTATTCCAAAAACCTCCGATCTGCTATCGCAATCACTGCTCTATAAAAAGTGGGGTCAGCTTGCCAGTCCTCCGTTGTCGAGTTACTGACAAAATCAAGAATTTCTTCATTGCTATATCCACTAGCCAAATTCATATTACCTTCAAGATCAGCTTGCGAAAAATCAGACGTCATGCTCTCGATTTCCTTTATTCTCTGCCTCAGAGAACTTATTTTGTCCCACCAGGTTTCCAGTTCTGATTCGGGATACGAACATGTAACAGCTGTTGCAGCCGTCACTTTTCTTCGCGTATCTGAAATCGCTTGCTGAGAGGATCTTCGTAGGCCTGCTTTTTCAGCATGTCTTCTTCTATAATCGGCTAAATCAATTACATTATTGCTTTCAGAAGGATTTTTACACATTGTTTGAACAATTAATCAAAAATCACTAATTGCATTTTAACAACAAAAAACTATCTAAGTCAAATCCAAGTCAAATTTTTTGCCGCAATTACAGGTACTTTACTTTCTAAGAAGAAAACGCTACAATACCTCCAGTTTATCAAATAAAAACTAAAAACATGAAAGGATTATATACCCTTGCCATGATTCTGGTCGTGGTCGGAGCTATCAACTGGGGCCTTATCGGCCTTGGCGGCTTTTTAGGCAGCAACCTGAATGTTGTCAATATGCTTGTCGGCAGCTTGCCTACAGTTGAAAGCATTGTCTACCTGCTTGTAGGTGTTTCCGGCCTTTGGGTTGGATACGAACAACTATCCAAAAAATAGTTTTCGTTAGTTATTAGCTTACGAACAGAAGCTTATTATAAAGCGCTCCATAGCCAGGGCCAATTCGTCCTGGTTGTCAGTCGTCACACGAATACGGCTGGTTTTAAGAGCAACATCGATTTCTAGCAGTCTGGCATAAGCATCTTTCAGTTCCTGATAACTAAAATTTTTTAACTGCGCCATTGTATTACGAGCCACAAAAGGGTGAAGTTTAAGTGTAGCCGCAAATGCCGTCGGATTGGAGTTGGGATTTGAAATCTTATAGCCGCTTCCCTGCAGGAGTAGACGAAACTGACGCACTACCATATAAAAAACCTGCCTTAAATTCTCACCTGCCGCCAAACTGCGGTGCAGATGCTGAATAGCCTTTCGATGATCTTTGATGCCAAGCGCGTCCGTCAGATGAAAGACGTTGGCCTCAAGCGTTGGAACGACCAGCCTATCGATAATCGGCCTTGTGATATCTTCACCTGAGCTATAAGCCGTCAGCTTATCGATTTCCTGCGACAGCCGCCACAAATCCTGCCCAGCGAGTGAGGCAAGGTATTCCGCCGTAGAAAGATCAATGCTCGCACCACTTACCTGGATGCGTTTTTTGATCCACTCGTTTAAGATTTGCCCAGTAAGCGGTATGAACTCCTTCACCTCCGCCTTTGCACTTAGCTTTTTGTAAAAAGATTTGCGCTTATCGGGGTTACTCTGCACAAAAACCACCACCGAACTTTCCGGTATCTCATCCAGATCCGCTTCCAGCTTTTTCAGTTCCTCATCGCGCTTTTCGTCTTTTTTGGTCGGTTCAGCCGTTTGCCTGGTTTTTGGTTTATCGGGAAGACCGTGAATAAAAATCAGACGCTTATCCCCCAAAAAAGGCATTGCATTCACGGCCGCCATTATTTCGTACAAGGGAATATCTTCAGCATCCAGAATCGCCAAATTGATATCGCCGTGTTTTTCCGTAAAAGCTTTCTTCCAGCTGTTTATCTGCTCATGAAGCAGATATGTTTCCTCGCCGGTAAACAAAAATAAATTTTTCAACATGAATAATATAAGCAGGTACTTATACTACTTCAGGCTAAACCCGCTGGCAATTTTTTCTAGTTTTCCCCATCACCTCCCGAGCAATCACAAGGAGGACGATTAAGAATGTATTTCAAACAGTCCTCTTCATCCTCAATGCCCAAAGATTTCATCACAGCCTCCATATAAAGATCAATAAGTCGTGAGTTCTTCATATCTTCAGGAGTATATTCAGTAGGGGGAGTTTCCTCATCAGGATTCTCCATTTCAGCGATTTCCTGCTGCATGATAGCACCGAAGAAACTACAGAATAGATCCATTCTTTTTTCCGGGTCATCCGTCTCAGACAGCTTGCTCTGAAGGTCCAACAGATTACCGTGAATCATCTTTTCAGTTTTTCCTGGAGGCTGAATTGCCTCAAGATCAAAGTCAGTAATAATATCCTCAAACTGACCATTAGCAATATGTTCCGCCATAGCCAACTCTTCTTCCGTTTTTGGAATCTTATCTGGTTTAAACTCATCAGGAATATCTTCAATAGGCTCATCTAAATCAAGATAGGCAGAACTATTCACACCCTGATCAGCTTCAGAGTCAAAGCCTGGATCAGTCAATGATATATGCTTTCCATCCTCCGAAATAAACTCCACCTTTGTATAGCCACGCTTCATCGCTCTGAATATTTTATCGATATCGCCAGGATTGGTTATGTTTAGCAAATGAGCCAGATCACTTGAAAGCCTGTCAAAAGCTTTGGCAGTAATATCGACACATTGGTTCACAACATCTTCGTTACTGATGCCTTCAGGCAATTGTTTATCAGCTAGTTGTTTGCCGGTGAAGTCGAGCCATTTTGAAAGAATCTTCTTTCTGGCAGTAACAGCCTGAAGGGCAGTTCTGCATTGATCTGCACGATTCTCACTCTCAGTCAAAGCTTCATCTTTGACCCGCAGATCTGATCTAAGCTGGGCAACGGCTTCCTTCGGCGAATCCAGTCCGGCTTCATAACCGCAAGTCCCGGCGAGGCCAATAGCACCAAGAATAATGCCGATACGAAGGCGGCTACTCGTTGGTGACGAAGCAGGACTTTGTTGAAGTTTTGGTTGTTTCATAAAAATGGAGGGTAACAAAATTCAGGGTAGCGTAGTAAAAATAGGGCGTTATGATTTCAATTTTCTACATAATTCCACCCAATCTTTACTACGAGGATTTTTTAAATTATGTAGAGGATTTACAATTTCTAACGGTGACTTTCCATT
>Ga0180007_10002942_pt1 | contig 19665 bp, 21 predicted proteins | sample MM_PC_MetaG_FD_121122 | JGI IMG/M metagenome (GOLD analysis project Ga0180007, IMG submission 121122) | Groundwater microbial communities from the Aspo Hard Rock Laboratory (HRL) deep subsurface site, Sweden - MM_PC_MetaG | ecosystem: Environmental > Aquatic > Deep subsurface > Groundwater... | reverse complement strand
ATTATTGCTTAAAAATTTATCAATAATACACTTTCTATTTAATGTGATTGTGCTATAAGCTGTAAGCTTCTAGTGCAAAAACAGTAAACTTGGTATGGTAAGAGAGTGGAACACACTATTTTTTTATTAAAAATCGCGATAAACTTAGTAATGACAAGACAGAATCTAAATCAAGAGAAGTATTTACATGATGTTGTTTCTCAAAGACAGTATTATAGGTATTTATATGGAGAATCAGAACCTCCATTTGATATTGTTTTAAAATTATCAAAGAAGCTGAACCTTTCAATTTCTAGATTGATAGATAAATTTCAAGAAGACACACAAAAAGAGAATAAACAAGTGCAAAAATATTTTAATTATGTAATAAATAAAAAAAATGATGAGGCTCAAGTATTGTTTAGTCAATTATCAAGCAAACCTATTATTTCTGATGAAAATAGTAAATTTGTCACATCAGGAAAAGCTTTATTTGATTTTTATACAAATACATTCTCAAAAAGAGAACTAATCGTTAAATTGAAGAATATTATTGAGTTTGATAAATTGATTAAACACGACTTTCTTCAGGATATTGAATTATATATGTTAGGGCTAATAATGGAATATAGTGATAACGATAGAGAGTCAATTCTAAACAGAATAATGTTTCTAAATAAAGAAAAGAAATTATTTACATTTGGGAATAGACTATATAACTCACAGCTATATTTTTGGATAATTAAAAATCTAGGAAGACTCAAAAGACTAAATGATGTAATTGAAATTTCAATTGATGCAATATCATTTTGTCATAATGAATATTCATTTTATCTACTTGAGTATTTCTATTATTATAAAGCCTTAGCATATTATAAACTTGGCAACACAATTAAATTTGAAAAAGAATTATTTAAAACAATCGAAATTTTAAACTTTTTGGAAATTGAGAAAAGAAGGAAGTTTGAAGATGTGATTTTGAGTGATACTGGTAAAAATGTAAGAGATTACTATTTAGAAAAACTAAAACAACAATCATAATTTGATTGTTGCTTTACATATATGACATATATGCTGTTTTCTTAAAACATTACTTTAGATTATACTAATATAGAGGGAAACCTCAAATAAGGTTGGTGGTTTAAGAAGATATGGAAAGGGTGAGAATTATGTGGAGAACTCCAATTATAAGAATTACAATTAGTATTTTAGGTGGTAATAGTATTGTACCTAGTAATCAAGTAGCTTGTGATCGAATAAGCTGCTGTTAAAAAAATAACATGTATTAAATTTATTTAAGATATGTAAGTTACTCTTAAACCACCTGCTAATATAAGGAGGAATATATGATTATTATTGAAAAAGATATGAATTATTTAGATAGTTTAAAAAGTATAGCAATAAAGAATAGATCTTTATTTCAAGTGGAGATTGATGTGACAAAAAAATGCAATGCAAATTGTTTTTTTTGTTATCAAGGTGATACGCATATTGATAAAGATGAAATTACATTTGAGGAAATAAAAAGTTTACTAAAAGAACTAAAAAAGTTGGGAACGTATTATATAGGATATTCAGGAGGAGAACCTTACGCTAGAAAAGATTTTGCAAAAATAGTAGAGTGTTCTAAGGATTTAGGTTTTAGAGTTTCAATTATTACTAATGGTCATTTGATGACTCTAAGTGATATTGACAATTTATATAGAATCGGTGTTGAGAGATTAACTTTTAGTTTTCATAGTACAAAAAGGCACATTTACAATAAACACTTTGGACTGAAAAAGGGGTCGAATCTATACGAGAAAACTGTTGAAAACATTGAATATGCTAAAAAGATAGGCTTATCAGTAGGAATTGCGACGACTGTGACGAAATATAATATTGACGATATTAATGACCTTTTAATATATTTTGAAAGAATTGGGATAGGTAAAGAGCAAATTAATCTTAATCTATTACTTGAAGGAAATCAAAATATTGGTAATTATAGACCAACAAAAGAACAATTGTATAGAAATTCTAAATATTTTGTTGAGAAAGAAAATCGAAATGGATTTTTATGTTCAGCAGGAATAATTTCATGTTCTATTGATTCTCAAGGAGATGTGTATCCATGTACTTTTTTTAATACTCCTGTAGGTAATATTAAAAATACAAGTTTGAAAGAAATTTGGGAAACATCTCACTATTTACAAATATTGAGAAGTATTGATGATTCGAAGTTTAGTAAATGTTCAGATTGTGAAGTGAAATCATCGTGTAACCCATGCTTTGTTTCAAATCTTAATGAAAGCGGTAATATATTTATACCATCAAAATCATTTTGTTTATCTCAAGTGCACAAGATAGGAGAAGTTTAGAATGAAAATTAGAAATAATATAAGTTTTACAACTATAGAAGAAAATACAGTTTTGGTTAATTCAATAACGAATGAACAAATAATGCTCGATGAAATAGGAACTGAAATATGGAAACTTGTTTTGACGATGAATAATATAGAAGAAATTATTAATTTCTTACAGATTAAATATTTGGGATTTGATGAAAAAATTAGTGAAGATGTTACAGAGTTTGTAAATATGCTAAAAGATAGAGGTGTTCTTGATGTTTAGAAAACACTTTTTTGATGATAGAATTAGAAAATATTCTATAATGTCATTTTGGTTATTTATGTTTATTCAATTAATTGCATTAATATCACCATTATTTATGAAACGTATTATTGACTCATACATTCCAACAAAAGATTTACGATTGATAGTACTTGCAACAGCGTTAATGGTGTTTATGCCACTTATTGTTGTCTTATCTAATACGTTATATAATTATTTGAGCATCAAGTTTGCTAGGAATAGAGGAAATGAAATCGCAATTGAACTACTTGAAAATGTTGTTTTTCAGGAAATAGAGTATTTTAAAAAACAGAATTCAATGGAACTTGTAAGTTATCTATCAAAAGAAGCTGTTACATATGTTTCATTTTATATAAGGGAGTTACCAAAATATATGGGATATATAATTGTAAGTACAATTATATTGGCATTAATGGTTTATTATAATCCAGTAATTGGGTTAGCTCAATTACTATATATTCCAATAGCAATTATCCCAATTAGAATTGCTACAAAACAAATTGATAAACAAGTTAAATTTATTGTAGAAAAAAATGCATCATTGATGCAAAAAAGATCAGATTTGATCAAGGGAATTGAGTATATAAAAGGAAATAATTTGGAAAAAATAATGATATCAAATATTAAAGAAGAGAACAATAGTATTGTAAGTACTTGGGGTAAGGTTGCAGCACTTGATTCACTTACAGGATTTTGGAGTGTTGGATTTGTAACAGCTTTATTTTCAGGATTAACATTTGGAATATCAGCGATTTTATTTATTTCTAATAGTGTATTTGCAGTTGAATCTTTGGGTATGCTGATTTTGCTATATTCGTACGCAATATTGTATTATAATAATATAAATAATGGAATAAGAACACAAGTAGATAGAAAGAAACAAGAAGCGGAGTTTGCGAAAATGTTACAGTTTTTTGAACTAGTAGGAGAACGTGAAAAGAATAAAGAAAAACAAGAAGTAAACAAATTTTTATCGCTGGAGTTTAGTTCAGTTTATTTTTCTTATGATAGAGATTATAGTCTTGAAAATGTATCTTTTAGAGCAGAAAAAGGTCAATGGATTGGTGTTCAAGGAGATTCAGGTGTCGGGAAAACGACTTTGCTAAATCTCTTAATAAAAATATATGAAACTGAATCAGGAAAGTACTTTATTAATGATATAGATAGTATAAAATTCAATACTTTTTCAATTAGAAATCTTATGACTAAAATATCACAGGATATCTTTCTTTTCCCTGGAACTATTTATAGTAATTTTAAATTAGTAAATGGTGAACTTACTGAGAAAGAGATATTTGATTATCTTTGTGTTGCTGAATTAAATAAGTTTGTTGAGTCACTTCCTAAAGGCTTAAATACAGAGATAGGAGAAATGGGTAAACTTATATCCGGAGGAGAGAAACAAAGATTATCACTTGCAATTGGTCTAGCAAGAGGAACTGCAATAGTATTACTAGATGAAGTAACAGCAAATTTGGATACTAATGTAGAAAGAAAGATAATGAATAATCTATTTAGACTTAAAGAAAATAAAGAGCTCACTATAATTAGTGTTTCCCACAGAAAAAACTTCCATTCAAGATGTGATTTTATTGTTGAACTTTCCATATAATACTTTAAATTTGATGGTTAATATCAGAAAATTGGAAACCTTACTATTTAAAGAAGAGACCCAAGTATTTTGAAGTAATAAGATGTTAGTAGATACATAAAAAATGATATGATACCTCTAAAGTAGACACTATAAAAAAAGAAAGTAATCTTTAAGATTATTAGTATTAGATTATAGTAAGATACTTTGGAGGTATTTTTATATGGGAAGAAAACCAAGATATAGCAAGCAAGAAAAGATAAAGATAATTGAAAGGTATCACTTAGGACTTACAATTTTTTATAAAATATAGTATAATAATATGAGTTTAATACAATTTTTGGGAGGTGTTTGCATTGATTTTAAAAGGAACAAACCAAGTAGAAATATTTAACTATTTTACACTTTTAAAAATCTTGAATGAAAAAAGAGTGCACTGCTATGAAAAAGTGGGACACATTCCCCCTCCTAAAAGGTAATTGATGTAGTATAATAATACAAAGGAGTTGATAAAGTGGTAAATCAGTACAGTGTAGACTTTAAACTAAAAATAGTAAAGATGATTTTAAATGAACATATAACGAAACACGAAATAGAACGAACATACAAAGTAGCTAGAAAAACTCAAAGAGAGTGGGTACGTAAGTATGAAACAGAAGGTGTAAGTGGTCTAGTATCTAAGAGAAAAATAAGAGATAAGATATACACAGATAATGAAGAGGAATCAGTAGATGCATTAAAACATGAAATACTTCTTTTAAAGATAGAAATAGAGCGTCTCAAAAGAGGATATAATAGTGAAGATGTTAAATACATAAAAAAAAAGTAATCATGAATTATGAGTACACTTTAGTACATAAATTTAGAGTAAAGTATTACATAAAAGAGATTTGTGAATATATGGGAATCACTCGAAGTGGATATTATAGATGGCTTAGAAGAAGAGAAAATAAAACAGCAAGACAAGAAACAAAAGAAACACTTAAAATGCTTATTAAGAATTATCATGGGGTCCATCCTGAAAAAGGATACAGAGCACTAAGGAAAGATATCATCAATGAGACAGGATGGATTGTATCATTTTACTTAATGTATCAGTGCTTTAGAGAAATGGGGATATATAGTAAAGCCCGTAGAAGAGCCTTTAGAAGACCTAAAGGAGTAAGTGATAAGTTTCCAAACATAATCAATGGAAATTGGAGTACTATAAGACCATTTGAAAAAGTAACCACAGATACAACACTACTTAAACATGATGGAAAGAAATATGACTTGAACTTACATATAGATGTGTTTAACAATGAAATAGTAGGGCATGATTGTGCGAACTCCAAACACGGAAATGGTGTCATGAATCATCTAAGAAGCTTACAAGATTTTTTAAGAATAAAAGAAGTAAGAGGATATGGTAGCGACCATACCATCTTACATAGTGATCAAGGTATTGTATATGCCTCTAAGAAGTTTGAAACAGCACATAAGGAATATCCAATAACAAGAAGTATGTCACGTGCTGGAACACCAACAGATAACCCAGTAATTGAATCGTTAATTGGATGGATTAAAGGAGATTTAAAACATTATATCAAACTTCATGATTTTAAAGATATCAATACCGCTATTGAATTATATATCGATTATTTTAATAATCACAGAGTAGCTTACAGGCTAGATTACCTAACACCTGTAGAATACAGAACTATAAAAGGATTCAATTAATCTATTCAAACATAAATATTTATGATAAAATATAGGCAACTAAGGAAAGTTGCATGTCGCTATTTTTATGTCTAGGGTGGTACCTATGTGTCCTAGAAAATCATAGCAGTGCAGGTTTCAGTAAAGGAATGTAAACCTGATTCAATAAAATGGATTCCTAATGTTTATACTGAAATAAAGAAGTATGAGAAAGATAAAAAAGTTAAGATCCATTATTATGAGGCTCTCTCTTTAAAAGAAAAAGAAGAAGTTATTGACAAAATTGTTATATACATTCAAAAAAAAGATTTGCTGAAAATCGATTCAGAAACTTCTAGATTCATCAAGGAGCATCATAAAGAAGCATGGAATAAAGCAGTTAGTTCAAATTGAAAAATGAAATAGAAAGGTTGGTGGTATCATGAAAACTTCAAATAGTGAAAACATGATTAAAAGTAAAAATGAAATTACTAAAGAACAGGAGAAAATTAATGATTACAATAAGCAAAAAAGATTACAAAATTATAGATGCGCATACTCACCTTCCTTGGCAGGACGAATATAAGACCATTCAAGAAAAAGAACAGCGTCTCATCGACAAGTTAAAGAAAAATAAAATTGACAGTGCTGTTTTGATTGCTGATAGTCTTGCGGAATCATGTATTGGTAACAATCAAGAATGTTTAAGTGTGGTAAAAAGAAACAAAAATCTAAAAATGGTTTATGGTTTCACACCACTAGAAAGATATGATGATCAACTGATTGAATTGCACGAAATGTTAGAAAAGAAAGAAGTTATAGGAGTGAAATTATATCCGGGCCATGAAGACTTTTGCATGAATGATTTTCGACTCGATAAAGTCTTTGAAATATGCATTAAATTTGATGTACCAGTGGTAATACATACTGAGTGGAATTGGGATTACTATCCACAGTATTCACATCCATTCTTTATATCACAAATTGCCGAGAAATTTAAAGATCTACGAATCGTTTGTGCTCACGTATGGATACCTAGAGCAATTGAATCTATAAAACAAACAATTAAATATGATAATATATTTTATGATATGTCATCTTTTGCATTTGATGATGAGTATAAGAAGTTATATCCAAAAGCAACTTTTATTACATACGAAAAAGCAATTGAAATTTTGGAAGAAATCATTAGTAAAAACCCAGATAAAATTATGTTTGGTTCAGATTTTGGGACATTAAAAATAGATGCACATATAGAGATTGTGAGCAGATTAAATATTTCAGAGTTAAATCTGTCTAAACTACTCTTTGTGAATGCACAGAAAATTTATAGAATTTGATTGCCTATAAATACTTATTCAATAAAAGAATTTTTTTTAAGGTGCTATAATACATGATTATAGGGTTCAACACCCCACAATAAGCAGATAGTGGGATACCCAATTTTGACACAAAGAAATTATCACTTGAAAATCGTCTCAAAATAAAAAGGCTAAACTAAGCCATAATTTAGGGGTGTAATTTTTTAGGGTGGGGGTGTAAAAATTTTCGCTAGGGGTGTAAAATTGTATTAAAATAGGTCATACAACCCACATATGCGAAAAAAAAGGTGACAATTGTATAATACTAGAAAAAGAGAAAATCTATAATAGATTAAACGGGGGACAATATGAAGTGGAAAATAATTAAAGAGGTATTTGCAGATAATAGAAAAGCCTTGGTAGCATTGATTTGCATAAGTTTATTTAGTATAATTTCACTGCTAATTGGTCCATATATTACTTCTGTCATATATAGTTTTGAGGAATTGAATATGAAAACGTTTTTTTATGTGTGTTTTTTACTAATTATCTCATACTTTTTGCAATTGCTTTTTATATATATTAAGGGGAAATTTTCCCTTAAATTTAAAATCAACGAAACAAAAAAAATGTATCGTAAAGTTATGGATATGAAATACGATTCAATTATTGATCTTAAACCAATGTACTTAGTAGAAAGAACTAATCAAACAGTTAATTCTTTAAGCATGTTCATAACAAATTTTTTCTCTTCGTTGATTACATACGTTGTAATTGTAGGTGTAATATTAGCTTGGGTTCTATCAATCAATGTTTATGTCTTTTTAATTATGATAGTTATGATTCCTGTTAATATCTTTGGATTTAAACTACTAAATGGGAAATTACAAACAGAATCAAAAAAACTTCAAAAAGTGTGTTCATCTAATTTTGCAGAAATACTAAATGTTATGGGCAATGTTGACTATATTAAACAAAATGGCGAGAAAGAAAGTATAATTAATTTGATTAATCCCAATATCACAAGAATTGAAGAAGAAATGTATTCTATAAATAAATTAGCTGGATTTAGCCACGAAACCATTAATATTATTAATAATCTCGTAAGTAACATTCTCATAATTTATATTGGATTTTTAATGTTTAATAATAATATCATTGTAGGAAATGTCATTGTCATAATAATGCTATTAAATATTTATTTCAATACTATCAAAGGTATCGTTTCAGTTAATCTCAATTATAGAGATGTTAAAGGAAGTTTTGATTTCATTAAAGAAGAAATTGAAAATAACTTTGAATCTGATGGAGAAAGTGAGTTGCTTGAGATAAATAATATAGTGATAGACAGTAAAGAAATTCGACTAGGAGAACAATTGTTAATAGAGGATGTATATCTGGTTGCTAATAGAGGTGACATTATAGGAATTACGGGTGATTCAGGAAGTGGGAAATCAACAATTGCTAAATTTTTATTAAAATTTAGAGAGATAAATAATATTAAGATTAATGATATTGATATAAGAAAATATACTAATGAGTCATTGAGAAGAAAAATCTCGTATTATTCTCAAAACACGCCAATACTTTCTAAAACACTTGCTGATAATATTTCTATGGGAAGAAGTATAGAAAATGAAGAATTCGAAAAACTATTTAAAATCGATTTTATTAAAGAGTTTTTTAGTGATAATTTTGATATGAAATATGAAATTTCAGAGAATGGAATTAACCTTTCTGGTGGAGAAAAACAAAAAATAGCTCTTATGAGGTTATTTTTGGAAAAAACTGACTTGATAATATTGGATGAAATCACAAACGCAATTGATCAAATCACCTCAGATCAAATTATAGAGACTATTATTAAATATAGTCAAGATAAAATAATAATAATTATTACTCATAATGAAAATACATCGAAATATTTCACTAAGACGTATAAGATTACTAAGGATAAAAAACTTGAAGAACAACATAAATAAATTTTCAAAAATCTATGATGCCATAAACGAGGTGTATTACAATAGTTTAGATGAAGATCTCAATGAATTGTTTAATATTTTGATTTATTTAAAGGGTGATCCATATTTATTAGTTGATAATTACAATTTCACGCTTTTTAGATTGATAGGTCTTAAATTAATATTCAAACATGGGCAATTTCATGTGTTAAGTATAATAGGAAATATAATAAAAAACCTAAAAATAGGTGATGTTATTGTTAAAGTGAATGGATATTATATTTTTGATTTTTTCAAAATTAGTACTAATCACAAGTCAATAAGCATCACCGCGATTAGAGAATTAAATGATACTCAATCTAAATTAGTGTTTGAAGAAATTTTATTACCCAAAATTATTTCCGGTGCTGAAAATAAATTAATAAAATTATATGAGTATGATTACTATTTATGTAGTAAATTCATATATGAGGAATTTTGTAAATTAATCCAAAATAGTGGAAATCGACATCTAATATTGGATTTATCATTAAATACCGGAGGGAATTTCTTAGAATTCGTAAAAGTCTGTGATCTTTTTTTCGATAAGGACATTACTATGTTTTATTTAGAAGGGAAATCGGGGAAAATTCAGAAAGTTGTTTCAAAAACTAATGATAAATTGGAGTACAAAACAATTTATATTGTTTGTAGCAATTACACAATGAGTACTGCTGAGATGCTGGTGTTTTCTTTGCAAAAATATACTGATTACACTTTGATCATAATTGGAGAAGAAACATATGGAAAATTTTTTGTTCAAAAGCCAATAGTAACAGAATATGGTACATACTATGTTCCTATCTTAAGATGCAGAGGGCTTGAGAGTTTACCCTCAAAAATATTACCAGATATAAGATTAAATGAACGCAATTTTGATAACATAATAAGAATAATTGAAAAGATTAAATTATAGTAAGGGGGGGGTGAAGTAATGATTGAAGAATTAGATATTTTTGTTCCTGAAGAAGATATGGAAGAACTTGAAGCATGTTTTTGTTTGTGCGGCATTAAGTCAGGTAGTGGAAGCGGCGGACCCAATGCATTAGTTGAAGGCTAGAAATTTATTAAAACAAAGATGCGCTAGAATTATATAGCGCATTTTTGTTCGAAATAAATACTAAAAAAAGAAATAAAAGAAAAAATTGATAAACCGTTTTACGTGTCAAGAGAGAAATTGAATATTGTGTCGATTGTGCTAGAAGCATCAAACTTTTAGTGCAAAAACAGTAAACTTGGTATAACTCCAGAGTAAAACACGCTATTTTTTTAGTGAAAAACATGATAAACTTAGTAATGACAAGACATGTTTGTGTCTCAGAAAATTTTGGCAGTGCATTGACAATACAATAGATGTTAAAGTATACTATAAAATATATATATATAATTCGTTTATAAATTTCTTATCGGTAACACAATAATAATCTGGGAAGGGGGTGACTCAGATGGGTAAAAAAGTTGTTAGAAAACCGGTTAAAACAGCATTAGGAGGATGTGGTAACTGTCAAGGTTCACACAGCGACAAAAAAGCTTTTGAAGTTTTAGGTGGCTAGCGCTAATCTAAAAAGTATTTTTTGCTAATTTGACAGACTTTGTCATTCTAAGCTAGATTACAGAAAGGTACAACTTCAAATTTGTAGAAGAATTTTTGGTCTTGACATGAATTATATTTGACGATGTACCTTTCATCGTAATCTGCACAGTTACTTTATTAACAATTTTCGACGACTTAATGTAATCAAGGAGAGCAAAATGATTAGGAAATACTTATCAAAAGTAAAAAAACTAACTTCAATTGTAATCATTTTCACTTTTATGCAGAGTATTTTTGGAGCCGGTTTTGCTTTAATTTTTGAGAGATCAATAGAATATGCTGAAAGACTTAAGAACAATAACATAACACTAACAACTTTTATTTATGTTATTGTGTTTTTGTTTTTATATATTATTGTTTTTACGGTATTTAATTTTTTGAGACGCTATTTTCGTTCAAGTGTAATAGTTGCAATTGATAAGCAAGTAAAATTGGATTACTTGAATCTATTGTTAGTGTTGGACACTCAAGAATATTCCAAAAAAGATACTGGTCATTATCTATCCCGTTTCACAAATGATTTACCAACATTGATAAATGACTATATTCTAGAGTTTTTTAATTTGCTTCTATATATTTTTCAGTCTATTTTTACAATTATTGTTGCATTTTATATTAATTGGATAATTGCTGTCATTTTCTTGGTTCTTTCTTTTATAATTATTATTTATACTACTTTCTTCGAGAGTAAATTCAAAAGTATAAGGAGTGAAATATCAAAAGCTAATTCTAAATATGTGACGGAATTGAAGTCATTATTACAGGGTTTTGATGAGATAAAAACAAACAAGGCGGAAAAAGCATTCGTTGATAAATATATTGATTCTGTTGGAAAAACACTTCAATTAAAACGAGAATGGTGGAATCTAGAAGCTATCTATAGTCCAGGAAATGCTTTTTTAACACTTCTATTAACATATGCTTCAATTGTATTATCTTGCATATTTTATGCCTATGGTTATTTTTCGATTGGATTGCTAACTGCTGCTATTTATCTTAGTTCACAAATCTATAATCCAATTTCTAATATATTTGAACAATTGGCGTATATAAGAGCTAATAAAGCTTTGTCTATTGAAGTGTACAAAGATTTTGATAAAAATGCACGATGTCAAAATAAGAAAGTAGAATTTGTGAATAATATTCATCTTGATAAAGTTTCTTTTAAATATAATGGTGAGCGAGATTATATTTTCAAAAATATATCCTTTGATATTGTTAAAGGGAAAAAGTATTTAATTATTGGAGAAAGTGGCATAGGGAAATCAACACTTTTAAGAATTCTTACTGGAAAATTAGAATATGAGGGAAGCATAACATTTGATGAATTCAATCTAAAAGAGATACAATATGATTCATTATATGGTCTTATTTCCTATGTATCTCAGACACCATATTTATTTAATGATACTATTAGAAATAATATTGATTTAGCAAATTTATATCAAGATTCAGATGTTATAAGTTCTATTAAGGAGGTGTCACTTGAAAATTTTGTATTAAGCAAAGGACTAAACTCTATTGTTGCTGAAGAAGTTTTTGAAGTAAGTGGAGGGGAAAAGCAAAGAATTTGCTTAGCAAGAGCAATTCTTAAGAAACCTGCAATACTGTTATTGGATGAAGTTACTGCATCATTAGATTTAAAAACAACTTATGAAATAGAGAAATTGATTTTATCATTTCAAGGGAAAACAATACTATACATATGTCACAAAGCATCAAAAGCACTGATAGAGTCATTTGATTACATAATTAGCTTTGATAATGGAAAGAATATAAAAGTTTTGGAGGCATCTGAATATGAGTGAGAAGTTAAATTATAATTTAACCAACTTATTGCTTGCGGATCATATGATAGATATACCATATAATCACAAAAAACATATTTTTTTTAATAGAACAAATGGGGCTATATGTTTGTTATCTAAACGTGATATTAGCAGAACTTCAAATAAAAGCTCATCTAAAAATGAAAATCTATATATAAAATTAACTGAAAATAAAATTCTTGAATACGAGGGAATATCAATTCAAAAAAAATTTGACAGTTTTTTAGTTACAATTGAAATGTCTACGTTATGCAACTTACAATGTCTCTATTGCTATCAAGATAAAGAAGTGGTTCGTAAAGAAATTACCAATGAAATTTTAGAAAAAATATATGCATATATTACAGCTGTCTTAGAAGAAAATAATAAAATAAACTATGTGGTAATTGGATATATAGGCGGTGAACCATTGCTTCATAAAGAAAAATTGATTAAATCTATAAAAAAAATCAACGAATTATGTCAGTCATTTAACAAAAGTTGTTATTTTCATATTGACACAAATGGGACAATTGACTTTTCTTCTTGTTATAATACAATGAATCATTTGGAATTGTCTGTATCCTTATCTTCAAAAAATGATCATAATATTAATAGACCATCTTTATATTTTAATTCTTTTGAAGTTATTTTTGAAAATTTATCTAGATTAAATAACACAAATAATAAACTTAGCATTAGATATAATACCAATCAAAGTAACCTAAAAGATTTTTCAAAGTTTGTGAGACTTGTTAGAAATAGATTACCTCATGTATATAACATTGACCCAATGTATACAGATAATTATGAAATAAACAAAGACTTTAATAATTGTATGAGTATAAAGGAATTTGCCATTTGGAATTCTACCAAATCTATTGATATACTAATCAAAAATAGATTTCCTATTACAGGAGTCATAGCTTCTAGTCTAAAATTATGTGCAGCTTATCAACCATTTTCTTGTAAGATTCACTCAGATGGTTATGTAACTCTTTGTGATAGCATGCCTTATTCAACTATATTACATGTTACTGAATTATCTAAAAATATTTCACTATTGAACGAAAGATACTTTGAATATAAGAATTATAATCCTTTAGATGACTCTAAGTGTAAGGCTTGTAAAAAGATAGTACAGTGCCAAGGAAGGTTATTTTGTAAAACTGACAGTTGCTTATATGAAAAAAGATATGATGAGTTGCATTTTTTAAAATCATTTGTAAAATATTCTTTAAAGGGGAAAGCAAAGTTTTTTGTGAATATGACTGATGACTAAAGTAGAGTATAACCTTGACCAAATTCTTGATATTATTAGTTCCGTAATATTTACAGCAAAAAACAGAAATATTTTTGTAGAATTTTATATTTATTCATCTTCTTATAAACGCTACACATCCATTGATGATATTAGAGAACAACAGATTAATGAAAAGGGTATAGGGATGTTTGTTTTATATAGAGATGTAGAATATTACTATTACGAAGAAGGGTATATAATAAATCCTTTGATTAAGATTCTAAAAAATAAATTTAACTTTGATATTTCATGTGAAAACAGAGATAACTCAAAAATTACTATATATGGGTATCCAAAAAATCACTTTGAAAGTGCGGTATATAGTAATCAGAGCAAAGAGTTCTTCAGTAATATAAACAATCATTTTTTTGATAATATTGCATTTTCAATAAGCGCTGAGTATGAAAAAATTATAGTTTATAGTAATGATCATTATGTTTTTGATGGTCGTGTTTTTCAAAAATTATTTGTAATGAAAAATAGAAGTATTATAGATACATATTCTACTAACACTAATAATTTCGTTGGAAATTTCTTTACGAATATTAATAAAAATTATAATGAGATCCCAAAATCAGACGCAGATATCAATTTTAAATACAAAAACTTCATATTTTTACCAAAAGCGACGGGTATATTAATACATGAAATTTGTGGACACATGTTAGAGGGCGATTTCTATAAAAAAAAGAATCCATTTTATAATATGATAGGATTGAAAATTGCACCAGATTTTTTTACTGTATATGATGATCCAATGGTTTTATATGACAATATTATGCATGTTGATGATGAGGGCTATTTACTTAAAAAGAACTTTCTTATAGTTAATGGGGTCTTAAAAGGGATTATTGGAAGCAAAATGTTTCATTTGAAACACGAAAAAATACCATTTTTCCATCAAGCGAGACGGGAATCATATAAATGCGTTTCAACTGGGAGAGCATATTGTTTATGTCTTCAATCCGACAATAATACATTGAATTCACTTATAGAAAATGAAATAGATTGCTTGGTAATAGGTAGTTTTGAAGAAGCTCATTATGATTCTATAAAACAAATTGTTTCGTGTGTTTCATCCGATGTGTATTTGATTGAAAATAGGACATTGGTGAAAGTAAACATGAAAATCAAAATTAGTGAGAAAGGTAATACTCTGCTATCAAATATTGCTACTATTTGCAATGATAATGAATATTCGGAGAATATGTGTTATTCAAGTTCGGGGTGGGTTTCAAATGCGACATATGCTCCATCAGTCGCAATCAAGAATGTCAAGTTTACATATTGTAAATAGTAAATTATCATATTCTTTATCTTTTGAGAAAATAGGGAATCTAAGTCTACATTATTAAGTGCAAATCATACTATGTGTTTGGACTTTTTCTTGTTGATTCATATCAGTTACTATACACCTGAAACATATTTTTTAACATGAGGTTAAGAAACATAGCGATATTGCCGTATAAACTTAAGGAATAGGCGAGATTTTTTGGAGAAGATATTTATATGAAAATAGGAGTAAGACATGAACATAGTATATGAGATTCGTATTTCAATTGGAGTGACATTATTTTTGAATCTATATTTATTTAAAAAATTATTAAAAATGAAATCGAATATTATAATAAAAACTTAAAAGTCACTTTGAAACAGATGATAATATTAATGTTTGTTGAAGGTGGTTGTTAAATTGCTATGTTTTGACTAAAATAGTTGAATTATAAGTCGTTTTATCAATTTTGTGTCAAGTATTATTTACAATTTTGTTGAGATTGTGCTTAAAGTTGTAAGCTTCTTGTGCACAAAAAGTAAATTTGGTATAACTCCAGAGTAAAACACGCTATTTTTTTAGTGAAAAACATGATAAACTTAGTAATGACAACACACAATATTACAGGGGTGCGTAATTGTATCAAAATAGGTAGTTTTACACAATTATATAGAAAATTTACTGAATAAATCCAAATTAACTTTTTCTAGAGGTGAGCTATGAAGTTTATATATCAAACATTGGAATCTGAACATTACATTTTTAATTTTTTGGAAGATTCATTTGCAGCAGAACACATAGAAGAAATCGTTTTGATACAAGAACAAGCATTTAAAAAAATAACATCATTTTTCAAGATTGATGTTTCATTTAAAATAGTTTATTATTTGCTAGAAACACCTGAACAAGTAGGTATTGCCTTTGGTGATAATGAAGCATGTAATGGTTTTGCAGAAGAACCTAATATTATATATGCCGTATATAGTAAAAGAATAAAATGCATAGGTCCTCATGAAGATGCTCATATAATATCTTACTTGTTAAACAAACCAACTTCAGCTTTTGTTAGAGAAGGATTGGCTATGTATTTTGATGAGTATTGGTGGAACAAGACAAATACAATTTGGGTTAAAGAATTTCTCAAGGCTGGAAATTATGTTAAAATCGAAGAATTAATAGATGATAAGAATTTTTTTGAACATAATGATGCTATTACTTATCCTATTTCTGGAGCATTTACAAAATTCCTAATTGATACTTATGGACGTGAAAAATATACCGAGTTCTATAGATTAAAAGTTGATATTAGAAACGCAATAACAAAAACATACGGGAAAAGTATAGAGCAATTGGAATTTGATTTTTTAATCCATTTAGACAAATTTCAAATTATAGCATCATAAGTGAACTTTTGCAAAAAGATAGTGTCAAGAGAAATATTGAATTTTACGACGATTGTGCTTAAAGCTGTAAGCTTCTAGTGCACAAAAAGTAAACTTGGTATAACTCCAGAGTAAAACACGCTATTTTTTTAGTGAAAAACATGATAAACTTAGTAATGACAACACATTGTGATTATGTCAAGTTTATAATTTTTATAGAAACGGCTAAATATAGCCGTTTTTATTAATTTTAGTAGTAAAAAAACATTGAATATTGAACTGGTAGCGGCTGATGAGAGTTGAAATTTGGGTAAAAAGCATTAAAATATGGTGCTTTTTTTGCGAGTTTATAGATGAAAATAGAGTTTGTCGTGATGGGGTTTGAACTTTCAAAAATTTCTTGTTTTTCGTGCGGTCGATGAGATTTGAACTTTTGATATATATTATTTCTCTATAATAGAAAAGAACCACATTTCTGCGCTTCTTAAGGAAGGATATGTGTTCTGCTTTTTCATAGCAGAGCAGTTTATAGATATATTAAAAATGGTCAAATATGGTCGTTTTTATGTATTTCAATAAGATAAAGACAAGAAAACAACTGATGTTCGGACTTGAACTTTATTGAAAAAAGTGATTAATATAGATGCAAATATAATGATCGACTTTTAAAGTGCTAAGAATAATTTAAAGAAAATATATCAAATAGTAGAATCTTATTGATGATATGACTTGATTATTTCTCACTTTTATGTGATTTATCATAAAGAGGTGAGAAATGATGAAGGAAAAGAATTATGTTTACAAGGCTGGACTATACTGTAGGCTATCTTCAGATGATGGCAATGGAACAGAGTCAAGCAGTATAGAAACTCAAAAAATGATGCTTAAAAAATATTGTATAGAGAATGATTTTTTTATACTTGATGTTTATGTTGATGATGGGTATTCTGGATTAAACTATGATCGACCAGCATTTAATAGATTACTAGATGATATTGAGAAGAAAAATATAAATTCAACCTTTTAACGATTACCCAACTATTTACACGATTATATAACAATTTAACGATTACCTAACTATTTACATTATTATGTACTGCTATTGATAATATTTTGTATTATATTTTCATTATGATGTATTTTATCTCCCTCTAATTGACATGAATCAATCTACGGAATATAATATCTATGAACAGAAATTAAAAAAGAATATAGTGGAGGTGTCGAAATGAAAAAAACATCCATCTTTATGATTTTACTAATTTTCATGTATTTACTTGTTGGCTGTGTTGAATTGAATGAAAATCCAGATGATATTAGCTTGTTATACTCTAGATCATTTGATAACTTCAATGATTTTGAACAACCAATATTGGTTATTGATAATTATGATAGTTATCTTTCTAGTGGGTATCCATTAGATTTGGATGAAAATTTCTTTAACAATCGAATTTTGTATACATACTCATTCGAGCACTATTGTATGGGAACGAATATTTTCTTATTTAATAGTTATAAAATAACTGATGATGGTATTTTAGTTATTTATTACGAAACAGATAATGATATTTTAGTCCTAGATGCTGAAGGCATGTATGCTATGATTTTTGAAATTGATAAAGATTTATATCATAGTGCTGATAGTCTTGAAGTCAGAGAATTTGATAATTTAAATGAAGAAATTGAATTATTATATTCAGGATCATATTCGAACTATCATGATTTTGATGAACCAATCACTTGGATCACATCACATGAAGAATATTTCGATTCCGATTATCCATTTGAATTAGATGAAGCATATTTTGATAATTATAGTCTCTATACTTATTCGTTTGTTCATAGTGATTTAGGAAGAAATATTTTCTTGTATGATAATTTTCTATTGGTAGATAACACTCTATTTATTACATGCGTAATCAATAACGAACTTATCGTTTCACCTGCTTTTGGTAGTTATGCACTTGTATTCGCTATCCCAAAAGGATTAATAAACAACAATGTTGAAGTGTTGGTAGCACCTAATGGTTCTAAAGATTTGATATTTGATGAACTTACTGAAGTCAGAAGTGTATCAACTTCTCAACTTCTTTACTTCGAGTTAATGGAAACACAATTATTTAGTATCAATTTTAATAGAGAAGGTACGTGGTCTATTACAGCAATCACGGGTAGATTATTTAATATATCAAATAATCAGGAGATATCCATGAGTATGTTCTCAGGTCTATATGGCTATCAGGCAACCTTGGAACCAGGTGAATATATTTTTATCTTGGATATTCGTAATAACGAATACTCAAATGAATCCTTTTATATATTTGATTATAATGCAATATTATTTAATGAAGATTGATTCAATAATTAATCAGTGCACTGTGATTATAAATTAGGGTGCGTAACTTTTAACAGGGGTGAGTAAAAATCAGTAAGGGTGCGTAAATTCTGCTAGGGGTGCGCAAATTTTGGTAGAGGTGCGTAATTGTATCAAAATAGGTCATTCAACACAATTTGTTGAGAAGTTTATGAACTAAACTTAATTTTGACAAGACAATAATGGAGGTATGAATGGAGTATTCATTAGAACAATTAATTGAAGCAAAGAGACAAATTGTTTCAATTTTGCATAAAATACAAGAGACGATAACAACACTTGAATCAAAAGAGAACATAAGCAGATACAAATCACAAATTACTTTAGCAAATAGAAGAATCGAGGCCTTTGTAATTGCAATTGAATTAATCGATCAAGAAATCACAAATTATACTTTATAAAAGTTAAATTGCACTTTATATTGTGAGCTTCTAGTGCACAAAAAGTAAACTTGGTATAACTCCAGAGTAAAACACGCTATTTTTTGAAGAAAACCATGATAAATTAAGTAATTGCAAGACTTTACCACAAGGGTGCGTAACTTTTAGCAGGGGTGCGTAAAAATCACTAGGGGTGCGTAAATTCTGCAAAGGGTGCGTAATTGTATCAAAATAGGTCATTCAACACATATAACAAGCATAGGTTTGATACATAAGCGAATTAGTAATTCGCCCTAGTATCAAGCCTTTTTTCATGCACAAAAGGCGTTTTCTCCCCATATTCCAAATTCCGTATATCCTGTAGAGGTT
>Ga0180007_10002941_pt1 | contig 19667 bp, 17 predicted proteins | sample MM_PC_MetaG_FD_121122 | JGI IMG/M metagenome (GOLD analysis project Ga0180007, IMG submission 121122) | Groundwater microbial communities from the Aspo Hard Rock Laboratory (HRL) deep subsurface site, Sweden - MM_PC_MetaG | ecosystem: Environmental > Aquatic > Deep subsurface > Groundwater... | reverse complement strand
TAAAGGAACGCCCGCCCCCTTTTGTGCGGGCATCGGCCGTTTCCATAATCCCTGCTACCATGAAAAACATCGATAGCGTTAAAAGTGTCAGGGTCAATTTTGTTTTTGAAACAATCTGCATTTCAGTTTCTCCATTTTATTATTATTTAAGATATCTAATCAATTGATCTTTGTACCGAAACTTCTTTGTGCTCCAATGGTTTGTTGCCCTGTATCCAGCGGCTGACAAGGGAAACCCCGATCGAGATGAATAAAATTGCCCCGATGATCCCCAAAGAGACGGACGTTGATATGTGTATGTATTTTATCAGGAGCATTTTAGCGCCGATAAACACGAGAATCAGCGAGAGTCCGAATTTCAGGAAACGAAAATATTCTATGGCACCGGCCAGGACAAAATATAGGGATCGAAGTCCCAGAATGGCAAATACATTGGAGGTGAATACAATGTATTCCTTTGTTGTGATGCCGAAGATCGCCGGAATGGAATCCAGAGCAAAGATCACATCGGTTGTTTCCACCATGATCAGTACCAGAAAAAGCGGGGTCAGCATGTGACGGCCATTGACCCTGGTGATGAAATGATGTTTATCATATGCGGCAGATACCGGCAGAAATTTCCGGGCCAACCGCATTATGATATTTTTTTCGGGATCCACACTTTCTTCTTTGGTTAAGAGCAATTTGATTCCGCTGAAAACCAGAAAACCGCCAAAAAGGACTAGCGTCCATTCAAATTGGCGTACCAGGGCAGCTCCGGCTCCGATCATTATTCCGCGCATGACAAGAGCCCCTATGATACCCCAGAACAAGACCCGGTGCTGGTAGGCTAAGGGGACCCTAAAATATCCAAAAATCAGAGCAATGACGAACACATTGTCCATGGACAGGGACTTTTCCAGGACATAACCGGTTAAAAATTCAAGCCCGTCTTCCGGACCACGCAGCTCGTAAAGCCCCCAGGCAAATCCCATGGCCATTAAAAACCATACAGCTGACCACAAGAGCGCTTCTTTGAATTTGACAGAATGGGCTTTTCTATGGAACACGCCCAAGTCCAGCGCCAGAAATAGAATGACGGCCAGGATAAAAGCGGCCCAGTGAATCCATGTGATTTCAACAAACATCGGTATAATCCCTTAAAATATAGTTAATATCCGCCCATGTTGAAAATAAAAAAACCTTTATCCTCAGCATGAATGCCTAAGATAAAGGTCTTGTTTCAGAAAAACTGTCCCGATTCCGGGTCTTTTAACCGTATTGACGGAATCCGGGTCGGCCTTTTCTCCAGCCGATAACTACTCCCCTTTATTGAGAGGGGAAAATAACGTGTTCCCTTTTGATTGTCAAGAAATCTTTTTTAATAGGGATGAGATTGATCCTTTGTGACCTTATTAAAAGGTATGATATAAATCCTCTATTAAACTGAAGAATGGGAACCCCATTTGAAGCGCTGATCGGGGGCAACCCGATCAGCGTGGCTGCACCCAAATGGATGCAATCCGTGTCAAACGAACCTAGCGGTGCCGCTGGAGGATATCCTTGATCTTTTCTTCTGTCTGTTTTTCAACCAATAGCATTTTTTCTGCTTTTGCAGTTTTGATCTTTTCCACAAGCGCTTCAAGATCTGCCGGTTTTTCAAGGAAATCCGTTGCCCCTATTTTCATGGCTTCTACTGTTTTCTCAACAGTGGCATAGCCGGTAAGCAGAATGATCTGCAGTTCGGGCCGTTTCTTTTTAATGGCTTTTAATGCCTCCATTCCATCCATTTCCGGCATTTGAAAATCCATGATAATGGCATCAAAGGATTCCTTTTCGATAATGGACAGGGCCTGGTCAGCAGATTCGGTGGCGGTCACGATCATACCCCTTGCCCGCATCCGTTCGGACATAATTTCCAGAAATTCTTTTTCATCATCCACAAGCAATACTTTTTCCGACATTTTTTTCTCCTTGATATAGGGTGTTTTTAATATATAAAATTTAGGTGTAAGGGGTTAACCGCATTTCGTCCACAAAAGGCCAAACCCGTTATTTTTGTTGTTCTTCTCAATGACAATTCCCAGATATGCCAATAGTGCCTGGTCTTCCACCGATTCAAATAGCGCCTTCATGTTGTCCCCTTTCTGGTCTTTGTCGGCCCGGCCCATTGAAAACCAGACCGAAGGGATGGTTGAATCGGTTCCAAATGAAATATTGACCTGTTTCTCCTGGTCAGCGCAACAGCAGGCCATGTCAATGGCCATCCATATTCCAGTTTGCAGATAAAACAGGTTGGTGTCAACCACCACGGGGGATGGGGGAGGGGTGATCTCCACCGTCACCTGCTGCATTTCAAGAAGTCTTCCGGCCAGATCCAGAACAAAAATCACCGCTTTTTCAAGATCGACCCGTTCCCTGGTCAGGTCTACGCTGTGGGAAAGGCGGTTTAGTTTTTTCAATATCAGATCTGCCCGGTGCACTTGTTTTGCCAGGCGCTTTGAAATATCCTTGACCCGTTCGGTGGAAAGGGGCTGTCCTTTTTCTGCCATCAGGGTCAAATCTTCCAGAAGCCCTGCATTTTCATTGATAATGGCCAGGGTGTTCTTGATCTCATGGGTTGCAGCCGCCGACATTCTGCCAAAAAACTGCATCCCTGCGGCTGCCAATATTGGGGCACCCGCCGTATCTCTGGTTTTGTGGTTCGTGTTCATTTACCTCCGGAATTCAATACAGGATCAGGCAATTTCTGGGAATCATGATCCGGCTTGTGTTGTTTCTCCGGTGCAACAGGCAGCACCAGGGTAAAGCAGGTGCCTGTTCCCGGTTGGGTTTTTACCATGATATCCCCCCCCATCTCTTTGACCAGTCCATAGGTAATGGACAGGCCAAGACCGGTACCCCAATGGGCCTTTTTTGATGAATAAAACGGCTCAAAGATATTATGAATATCTTCGGGTGAAATACCGGTCCCGGTATCGGAAATGGTGATGATTACGTTTTTTTTTGCCTTGAATCTGACGCGGATTTTAAGTTGACCCCCCTTTTCCATGGCAGCAAAGGCATTGTCAAACAGGTTGAGAAATATTTGCTGGAGGCTGCCCCTGTCACACTCAAACCCGCGGATGGGGGTCTTATTGTCCACGGACAGGAGTATCCCCCGGTGCTGGGCTTCCTTTTCAAGAAAGGCCAGGGTTTGTTTGATGACCGCTCCCAGATCCACCGGCTGTATAGTGGATTGCATGTGTCTGGCAAAATCCAGCAACCGCCGGGTGATGGTGCTGCATCGTTTTACCGCTTCCAGAACATCGTTGGCAAGGGGAACCAAACGGGGATCTGGGGGAGAATTTTCCCTGAGGGTCAAAAGATCCACCATCAATCCTGTTTTCTGGTTGATAATGGCCAAAGGGTTATTGACTTCATGGGCAACCCCGGATGCCAGCCGCCCTATGGATGCCAGTTTATTTGCATATCCCGCATGGTGGAGGATTTCGATCCTTTTCTGATCGGCTGAATGGATGCGGCCCACAAGATAGGTGGCCGTCCCCATTATGGACACTAGGATCAGAACAATGCTGACGGCCAGATACCAGACCAGCTTGAGCCGGGGTTTGAACCAGAGATCTGTGAGCCATTGTTTGCTTTTAACCTGCACGATGGTAAAGGGCGAATCCTTAATTCGCGCATACCCGATAATGACCTCTGTTTTGTCCGGGGTCACATGCTCCACAATTGCTGCCTGGTCGTTGAAAAGGCCGGTATCAAAGGTATTGGCGGTTCCGGGCTTGCCATAGTAAGAAGAGGCGGTGAGCAGGCTTCCGCCTTCATTGACAACAAAGATGTCCTCTCCTTCTTTGGAATCCAGAAGAGAAATGTAGTTTAAGGCAGCGGTTTGGCGATCATGGGCGCAGGAGATGGAGGCGGCAGCCAGGTTCAGGGTTTTTGACATGCCGCTTTTTACCTCATCTTCGATCATCTGTCTGGTAAGGCTGAAATCCACAAGGGTCATGCCAAAAAGGGGCAGCAGGGCCATAAGGGAGGTAAACACTACAATCAGCTTCCATTTTTGCTTGAAATTGAAGGTTGCCTGGGAGTGATCGCCGGCAATATCCCGGTGGTTCCAGAATGCCGGCTTAAATTTATTCAATCGTCTCATTGGGTTGACCGTCCGTTGAAAAGGCTTTTTATACTGGCATTTTTTCGTGTGCCACAAAGCCCTTATGTGCTTTTTTCAGGGTCTCACTCAGCAAATTGATATCAACCGGCTTTTGCATATATGCAAAGGCACCCATATTCATACAGGTTATTCGGTCCTGTTCGGATCCATGGCCGGTCAGGACGATCACCTGGATTCCTGGCCGGATCTGTTTTACCTGCCTGAGAATTTCCATACCGTCAATCTCGGGCATTTTCAGATCAATGATCATCACTTCGGGCGCATCATTTTGGACAAGATCCAGGGCCGATTTTCCATCATAGGCAACCACAGATCCCATATCCCGCATCTGGAGCCGTTCGGAAAGGGTCTGAACAAACTCTCTTTCATCATCCACAAGCAGAACTTTAGACGGCAGCTCAAAGTTGTGCCGCTTATAAATAGGGGAATGCGGATCTTCTTGGTGGACAAGGGTCTCAACAGATACGACACCTGCCACCTTTTGGGCAATGGCTTTCAGTTCTTCTTCCAGACGGCTGAGCATGAGAACCTGTCGGGTGATGGTCAGGACAAGATTTCCGTTTTGGGCCCGGACCCTGACATTGTGGCCGGCATTGGCCAGAGCCACTTCCGTGTCGGCTGCAAGCAGAAAATCATCAACCGCAGCTTTTGAGTCGTTTGTCCGTTGGAGGGCCACTTTCAGAAGATTTTCTTCAATCAGAGCAGACGCCTTGGCGGGCTGGGTTTTTCCCATGGGAAGCACCATGTCGTATAACTTCGGATGCCAGGGATCAGGCTCAAAAAAAAGTGTGTCCGTCCATGCCGACCTGTTACGATCTTCGTCTAGGATGGCCTGGGCGGCTTCTTTGTCGGAAGGCTGCCCCTCTTCCTTTGCCAAGGCCAGCCGGAATTCGGTTCTGGCGATGAGGCAAACCCGCAATACGTGGCGGAGGGTTGAAGGAATCAACAATCCTGTGTATCCTGAAACAATACAATTCTCATTTTCCAAGATTTTTGCCAGGGACTGCCTCAGATAGGCAATGGAGCGTTCTTTCTCATGGGTGAAATTGTTGAATACCGATGTTCTGGCGGAAAACGCTTTTGCAAGTTTGCTTTTTTCCATGCCCGACAGCCCAGACGCTGTTTCAATGATCTTTTCGTCTGTGATCAGCACAAGTCCTGTGCTTTCCACAAGATCACGGACCACGGCTGCTTCATTGCAAAAGATACCGCTGAAGATGGTTAGCACTGACATTTTCTCAACTCCCCGGGGCCAGTATTTTTCTGCAGGATGCCAGAAGGTCCTGGTACAAAGAACCGGCCTGGTACAAGTTATAGGTATTGAATCTTGCCACACCATCCACCATGGCAAAGATGACCATGGCGGTATTGCGCGGGGATGCAGCCTTTACGGATCCGTCAAGGATGCCAATGGAGATCCCCTCTTCAAAAATATCCAGAAGGCAATTATAGACGGCCTCAAGGGATGCCCTGAAAGCCGGGTTTGTTTCTGCCATCTGATAGGGATAGTGGCGGTGGAGCAGAAGGAATTGATCTTCATTCTCCCCTGCAAGGAAAAGGTAAAAAGTCACCACGCCTTCCACCATCTCCATGCCGTTTCCATAGCAGGTGGTTTCCTTGTGGTGCCTGAAGGCCGCAAGGATGTTTTCCTGAACCGTTTTAAGGATGTTCAGGAACAGGTCCTCCTTGTTTATAAAATGATGGAAGATGGTTCCCCTGGCGGCATCTGTCAGTCTCGACAACTCCGCCATTGAAGTCCCCTGGAATCCGTTTCTTGAAAAGAGTCGGGTGGCAGCGACAAGTATTGCATTTCTTTTTGACATATGTTACCTAAAAGTTAATGCCAACCGAATGATCGGTCGGTTTTTATCAATTAAAGAAAATTGTTATAAATGTCAAGGCCAAACATGGAAATTCAAATACCTGAAAAAGCAAGATTACTGGAAAAGCTCCGCAAGAGTGGATTCAGGGTTCCCGATTTTATTTATGTCCCTGCTGAGAAATTTGAAACCAAAGAGTTCAAGGCGCTGGGTCTGTTTCTGGACAACCACCGGGGAAGCTATAAGGTCATCGCAAGAAGTGCCCACCCCCTGGAGTCTAAATATAAGGGCGGAACCTTCGATTCCCTGGAAACCTATGCAGATATCGGGGGAATACAATATGCCCGAAACCGCATGATCACGATTGCCCAAACTTCCAAACAATTGTCCATCCGGCGGCAGCAGATGTTCAACCATGCGCCTGCCATCGATGTCAAGGGGCTGGGGGTCATTGTCATGCCCTTTGTCAACGGTTCCAGTGTCATGGCAAAAATGATCGGCAATGACTGGGAATTCGGGTATTGCAGGGATCGCACCCACAAGGTTCAAAGCGAGCCCTATATCACCAAGGTTCCCCATGACCGCAGATTGGTACAGCTTTCAAAGGACATACAAAAAGCCCTGGGGTTCAGATGCGAGATTGAGTACATTATTGCAACGGACGGTGAAATCCATGTGGTCCAGGCCAAGGATATTTCAGATATTGAGACCCTGGAAAACAAAGAAAGTGAGCAGTTTATTAAACTTGACGGCATCCGCCGTATCCGGAAACGCAGAAATTACAGGGAACGGCCGGTTTATGTGATGGACAACAAATCCTTTTACATCCATATCATCAGCCAATGTGAAGATCTTGTCAATGGGGCCAAAGAACCGGATATTGCCACCGTCATTTCCAGCATAGCGGAATATGAAAAAGAGCTTGAGTCTTTTGCTCTGAGGCACCAGCGATTTGCCGTTCTCGGATTTGCCATCCAGGAGCCCACTGAACTCTACCAAATTGCCAGCCACTATTTGGATGAGATGCCGGAGCTTCAGAAAGCCTTGTCAAAAGCCCTTCACAACAATCTGTACAAAATTGATATTTTTCTGGCCGAAGCCGACACCTTGATTGCCAAGCATAAATTCAGAATTAATCTGTGCAGCCATGACGCATATGGGATTGACTCGGTGCGAAATCCCCTCTGGTCGGCATATTGGAATGTTGAGCGCCACGATGAGGTGGTCAGGGATTTTAAGCGCCTGGGGTTTAAGACAGGCGATACCATCGGCATTGATATTGATGCCGAGGGCAGGCCCCTGGTTTACCGCCATTAAACGCCAATCGCTGGATCCCCGTTTAAAAAAAGGGAAAGCATGGCCGGCCGGGTATGACCCGGCCGGCCATAAAACATCTATTTTAACATGATATCACAGACCAGCTTGAACACGTCCGAGAGTCTCAGGATACCGATAACCTTTTTGTCCTTTGATACGAGCAGGGACTGGTGATGGCCGAGAATCAGCTGGTGGATGGCTTCTGCAATGCTGGCATTTTCATCCACAAATTCGCCTTCGCTCAAAGAGTACATGATCTCTTTGGCTTTAAGTTTTGATGCTTTTTTTACCAATTCCTCAGCGCTTTCATCCCAGAGGCAAAATTGCGTGAGCATGGAGGAGAGAAAATCATTGCTCACACCGAACCTGGACAGACCCATCTTGCTCAATTGCTCAGGTTCTCCGATCTGGCAATATTTGGGTTCAAGGGCTCTGAGGACATCAAAGGCGCTGATTTTTCCCACTATGGCCTTGCTGCTGTCAGAGACCAGAACCGCCCTGTGCTTATACTGCATGGGGTCATGATTGTTCTGTGTTTCCTGAAGGGTGATGATGGCCTGTTTCAGGGTGGCATCTTCGTCAACCACGGCATATTCCGATAATGGGACCATGAGTTCCGTAACACGTCTTATTTTCATTTTGAAGTGTCCTTATGAAATTATTTAACCAATATGGGCATTCCCATGATGGGCCAGATAACATAAACCGCAAGACCAACAACAACCATGAGCATGATGCTGGCCGGAATTCCGTAGAGAAAAAATTCTCCGGTTGTAAATTGTTTGGAATTATAGGCAATGGCATTGGGAGCCGCACCCACCAGAAGCAAAAAGGGCATTCCGGCCGTTACCAGGGCTGCAAATAAAATAACCTCGGGTGCAACCCCCAGGTAGGGCGCAACAACCAGGGCAACGGGCAGGGAGATGGCAATGGCTGCCACATTCATTATAAAGTTGGTCATTATCATGATGAAAAAGGCAATACTCATGACAAAAACAAACCAGTGGGATTCCTTGAAGATGGTCAGCCAGTTAATGGCCAGCCACTCAGCAGCTCCGGTCTGCCAGAGGCAAAATCCAATGCTCATGGCACCTCCGAAAAGGAGCATGATATTCCATGGCACGGATTCCAGGTCCTTGATATCCAGAAGCCGGAACACAAAAAACAGGATGGTGGAAACCAGAATGATGGCATTTTTGTCCAGAACATCCAAGGCGGGAATAAATTGTTTTATGGACATGATAAAGATGCAGGAAAAAATGATGATGGCCGCAAGGATTTCATCCTTTGTAAGGCTGCCCATTTCCTTGCTGAGCCTTCTTGCTTTTTCCCGGAGGCCGGGAATGGTTTTTTGTTCGGGTTTGAAAAACACCATGAAAAATCCCCAGAGGAGGAAGGTCATGGCCCATCCAATGGGAAACATATAAAATGTGAGTTCAAAAAAGCTGACATCACGTCCCACAATGTCCTTGTAAAAACCAAGGGCAACGGCTCCCCTTGCAGCTCCCAGAAGGGTGACAATGGAGCCTGCACCGGCCACAAATGCCATGCCCATGAACAATCCCTTGCCGAATTTGGTGGGTTTGTCATCCTCTGAATACATGGCATAGATGGTCATAAGCAAGGGGAACATGGTGGCGGCAACGGCGGTATGGGCCATGATGTGGGTGAGGGCGGCAGTTACCACAAAACAGCCCAGATAGATCATGCTGGTTTTTTCTCCGACAATGACCAGCATTTTATAGGCCAGGCGCTTGGTGAGCCCTGTTTTGGTGAAAACCATACCAATGACAAGGGATGCAAAAATAAACAGGACCGAAGGCGTCATGAAATCGGTGAAAGCCTTTGATGCCGGGCGGATCATGAAGAGCACCTGCAATACTCCGATGGCCAGACTGGTAACCCCTATGGGAACAACCTCAAAAACCCACCAGGTGCCTGCCAGAAGAAAAACCGCCAGTGCACCCTTTGCCTCCTGGCTTAGGATAAAATGCTTTCCAGTGGGGTCAATGGCATCGGGCCATGCCGGGGAAAAATTTACAATTGCAAATAGGATCACCCCTATCATAATAAACAGGATTCGTTTCCAGTCCCAATTCATCTCGGGTCGCGTCGTGCTTTGGGTTGTCATGCTATTCTATACTCCTTTACAATACAATTTTGTTTTCCGGTTTTAGTCAATAAACGTTTTGCGATTATCCTTAGCGTTTCATGAAACAGCTTTATCCATAAGCTGTTTCTTTTGTTTTTTTTCTTGTGTTCTCTTTCTTTATTTTAAAAATGCCGGTCTTGTCAATTTTATCTTCCAGGCATTTTAATCATTTATAGTAGTTTTTGCCGATTTTGGTTTCAACCAGGATCACTCCGGGACAGGCTTCCACTGTCTGGATGATTTTTTGCTGGAAAGTTGTCAGTCTTTTTACCTTTTTGTCGATGGTAACCATCACATGGCCGTTGCCGGCGTTTACCAGTAGGCCCTGTCCAATGGCACTTAATGCCAGTTCAATATCAGCCGACAATTTAAAATCAATAACCGCTTGTTGGATGGGTTTTCCGTCTATGCCGGCAAGGGAAACAAAATATTCTGAAACCAGTTGAATGGCGGTTTCCGGGTCAATCTGGGCCAGGTGGATTGTTCGGTCATAAAGGGTTTCATCCCATGGGTTTTTTCCAAAAAGTGACCGGGTCCATGACAAGGCCTTCTTGTTAAAAAGGTCCATTCTTTTTCCCGCCTGCTTCTCAGTGATGTTGTCTGCTGTCATTCCTTGGTGAAGCCTTTTTGCCCTGTCTTCATTTATCAGTATCCGCATCACATGGGTGATATTTCTGGGGATGAGATGGGCAAGAAGTCCTGTGAGAACACAATTGCCTTCTCCCACCAGGTCGGAGAGGGTTTTTTTAAGGGCCGCAAGGCATTTTTCTTGTTCATGGGTAAAATTATTAAAGGCAATTTGTTTGCTTTCGGCGACGCGTTTGAGGGTTGCAAGTTTGACAGGGTAGGCTTGGTGTGTTTTTTTTATGATATCCATATCTGTCACCAGTGAGCCCTCAAACGTTTCAACAAGGGCCTGGATGATTTTTTCCGAACCGGTGTACAATTTGTTGGTTATGGCTATGACTGGCATATCAATTCCCAGATGTTTCCATTGTTATCATGGCAGCGCCGTTCCGGACCTTTTTGCAAAGGGTGTGCCAATGTTAAAAGAACTATAAAATGAGGGGTTTAAGAATTTGAATCAAAGCCATTGTGACATATTGAAACAAAATGAAACCATAAAAACGGATCATTTTGGAACAAATTAAAACATTGCAAAAAATATTGGTTTGTTCAGGACATGAAGCGATTGGGAGGGTGAGTTTCTAAACAGGTTTGCCCTCAATCATCCGGTCGTACAAAATATCACCAGAGGTCAGGTTTTTTTCCTTCCAGCGGTTGAACGCCATGGACCAGTTGCCGACAATTGAATCAAATATGTGGATTTTTTTCCATTTAATAAATTGATAATATTCATCTTCAATGGCGCCGCAGATCAACGTGTTCACATTTTCCGACAAAAGCAGGTGGCAGAGTTCGTCTGCAGAAGACCTGGGCAGAATAATGGTCTTCTTTTCTTCAACCATCGAATTGTTTGAAATCAATATGATTAACGCCTCGGTTGCAAGGTCGAAGCGCGGTGCAATATCCTTTTGGTGAACCGGAATGATTATTTTATGCATCATGATGAATGGGAGTTTTCCTTAAGTTCACAGGTCAATTTTGTGTTGCTTTATTTTTCGCCACAGGGTGCTTCTGCCCCAGCCCAGAAGTATGGCTGCTTCTGTTTTTTTGCCCTTTGCCCGTTTAAGGGCATCCAGAATCATCTCTCTTTGAACGGAGGACCATGTTTCAATCGGTTTGTCTCCCTGGGATACATTTCTTTCAGATAAAAGTGGCGCAGCCTTATCAATCCTGTCCATGGAGTGTTCACGGGCGAGGGGAACCGGTGCCCTTTGGGTTGCCGGATCAAAAAGATAAGAGGGCAGATTTTCAGGTTCTATTTTTTTGTCGTTTGCCACATTGACCGCATATTCCACAATGTTTTTCAATTCCCGGATATTTCCTTCGTAATCATAGCTTAGAAGGCGCGCAAGGGCAGCATTTGAAAACCCATTGATTTTTTTCCCCAGCTGGCGGTTGTAATGGTTGAAAAAATAGTCCAGGAGCAGCCGGATATCTCCTTCTCTTTCCCGTAAAGGCGGCAAATGAATTCTTGCCACATTCAACCGGAACAACAGATCCTTTCGGAACCGGCCCGCCTTTACCATTTGCTCCAGATTCCTGTGGGTGGCGGTAATCATCCTTACATTCACATTAAACCCTTTGGTGCTGCCCAGGGGATAGATGATCTTGTCATCCAGAAAGGTGAGCAGTTTGACCTGGAGGGCAAGGGGCAGGTCACCGATTTCCGTCAGGAAAATGGTGCCGTTGTGGGCCAGCTTGAACCGGCCGGGTTTGTTATCAACGGCTCCGGTAAAGGCGCCTTTTTGATGGCCGAATATTTCAGATTCCAGAAGGGTTTCAGGAAGGGCACCGCAATTGATTTTGATAAAGGGCCCTGAAGCGCGATCCGATGTCTGGTGAATGGCTTCGGCTACCAGGTCCTTTCCGGTTCCGGTTTCGCCGGTGATCAGGATGGAAGCATCGCTCTGGGCCAGCACCGGCAGCGTCTGGAATATTTTTTCCATCTGCGGGCTTCTGCCAATGATATTTGCAAAGCTGTAGGCAACGCTTTTTTTCTGGTCAAGGTTTTCCACCATCCGCATGTCTTCAATGGTTTCGATGAACCCGGTTGTCTGGCCGTCTATATTTACCAGGGGGGCGGCAGTTATCCGGATGGGCAGCTTTTGCCGGTCCATGTTGATCATATCGCTTTCACAGGACAAAGCGCTTTTTTTGCTGTTCATGGCAAGAACCGGGCAATTGCTGACACAGGCGGAACTTCTGAGGATGTGCCGGCAATGGGTGCCGACAGCCCTGGCAATGGACACACCTGACATGGCTTCAAAGGCCCGGTTCAGGTGCACCACCCGTAGGTTTTTGTCAAGGACAAGAATACCCAGGGGAATTTCGTCCAACAGATGAATGAAATCCAGCGGGTTTCGCAGCAGGCCGTCAATATGGGGGAGAACCGGTTTTTTCATCGTCCTTTTCTAAGGCATTGTCTTATTAAAAATTATTATCATGGGTCTGTTCTGTGTGTGACACTTACCACCTTGGGTGTGAATTATCAAACAAAAATGCAAACGAAAAAGGGCAGTGGATAAAGGCATTTGCTTGTTTTGCATAAACTTTTATCAATGGATATCAGGGGCTTGGAAGCCAGGAAGAACCTTCAGTTCTGAGTGTATTCCAAATACCTTTTAATTAACAGAACCTTGACAAAAGCAAATCCCTATCATAGTAACCTTATTTTAATAATGAGAACGCATTAATCATAGTTCATTATTAAATACATATTAAATACAATAGTTGCACCGGAATTAAAATCGATAGCGAAAACAATAAATTTAGATTGAGGAATTTATGAGTCAATTTTTTATGGCAATACTGATAATTGTTTTTGGGGGCTTTTTGGCCCTTATTTTCGCCAGACAAGCTAAATTAATGAAACTTATTGCGGTTTTTTCATTAAGTGCCGGTTGTCTTTTAGGCGTGATAGACGCCTGGATAAAACTCATGGGATCCGATATCCATACTGCTTCCTTTTCGTTTTTAAGGGTTTTTTCACTGGGGTTTCAAATTGATGGGCTTTCTGCTTTTTTCCTTTTTGCTATTTTTCTGGTTTCCCTCCTGGCAACCCTCTATAGTTTCCACTATATGGACCATGCCCAAGCGCCCCTAAGGGTTGCTGTCAACTATTTCTTCTTCAGCCTTTTAATCGCTGCCATGGCCTTGGTTGTGAGTTCTTCCAATATTATCTCCTTCATGTTTTCCTGGGAGATCATGTCGCTTTCTTCTTTCTTTTTGGTTATTTATCATTATGAATCAGCTGAAAACAGAAGGGCAGGGTATCTTTATTTTGTTTTTTCCCATGTGGGCGCCATGTTCATCTTTGTGGCCTTTGGTATTGTTTACGGGCTTACCGGCAGCTTTGATTTTACCGCCATGGGAGCACTTACGGAAACAGCCAAATATCTGGTCTTTGTTTTTTCATTTATCGGGTTCGGGTCAAAGGCCGGTGTCTTTCCCTTCCACGTGTGGCTGCCCCATGCCCATCCTGCGGCACCCAGTCATATTTCGGCCGTCATGTCCGGGGTGATGATCAAGACCGGTATTTACGGTATCATAAGAGTTTACGCCCTTTTGGACTGCAATACCCCGGTTTTTGGATATATTGTTCTGGTGGCAGGTGTTGTATCAGGAATTCTCGGTGTGGTATACGCCCTGGGGCAGCAGGATCTCAAACGGATGCTTGCCTATTCCAGTGTTGAAAATATCGGCGTTATTTTAATCGGTCTGGGCATCGGTATGGTGGGTGTTTCCCAAGGCAACCCCCTCATGGCGGTTCTGGGCTTTGCCGGGTGTTTTTTCCATATTCTCAACCATTCCCTTTTCAAGTCTCTTTTATTCATGGGAGCGGGAATGGTGCTTCATAAAACCGGCACCCGCGCCATTGATGCTTTGGGCGGGTTATTAAAAAACATGAAAATCACCGGAGCCACCTTTATTATCGGCTCCCTGGCCATTTCAGGGCTGCCGCCCTTTAACGGGTTTGTCAGCGAGTTTTTCATATACGTTGGTGCCTTTAAGGGGATTGCCCTTGGGGAAACCGCCTTTGTCATGTGTATTCTTGCCATCGTCGGTCTGGCCGTTATTGGCGGCCTGGCCCTTGCCTGTTTTACCCGGGTGATCGGGGTGGTTTTCCAGGGAGAACCCCGGACGAGTGCGGCCGTGGATGTAAACGAGAAAGGCGCCACCATGCTGATTTCCATGCTGATCCTTGCCGGTGCCTGTCTTTTTATCGGTGTTTTTCCGGGGACCTTGATCTACATGCCCATGAAGGCGGTTTCAGCCTTGGGCCTGGTCTATGGAAATATTCCTTTGGAACCCTTTTACCGGATGACGGGCAATATTACCCAGTCGGCCATGATTCTTTCTGCAGTTGTTTTGGGGGTCATTGCCCTTCGCTCTTTTTTTTACAGGGGCAAAACAATCGGCAAATCCGGAACCTGGGGATGTGGATTTACCCAGCCCACCCCCAAAATGCAGTATACCGGATCCTCCTATGCAGGCTCCATCCTTGAGTTTTTCAGTGCAGCAGCCCCCCTTACCATAGAGCATCCGCCAATTTCCGGTCGCTTCCCATTGAAAACCTATTACAAAAGCCGTATCAACGATATTGCAGAACTTCACATGGGAACCTTCATCGTACGGCCTGTTCTCTTCTTCTTTGATAAATTAAGATGGATTCAGCATGGCGATATCCATCTGTATATCGGGTATATCTTGTTGGCTATAATTTTATTGTTGTTTTTTATCTAACATATATTTAAGTGGGAAGACTTTATGATTGAATCCGTTATTCTTTGGTTTCTTGGGATACTAACAGCGCCTTTTTTCTCGGCCATCATCCTCAAGGTAAAGGCCTTTTTCGGCGGGAAAAAAGGACCGCCATTGCTGATCAATTATTATACCCTGATCAAGCTGTTCAAAAAAGGATCGGTTTATAGCAACAGCACCACCTTTGTGTTTAAACTGGGTCCCATCATCTCCCTGGCAACGGCTGTTACCGTGCTGATGTTTCTGCCCATCGCGGGATACAATCCTATTTTTTCCTTTAACGGGGATGTGATTTTTATCATGTACATCATGGGGCTGGGCCGTTTTTTTACCATTGCAGCAGCCATGGATACCGCCTCTCCCTTTGAAGGAATGGGGGCTGCACGGGAGGCCTATTTTCCCATTATCTGCGAAGCTGCCATGTTCATGATTTTGATCTTTTTTTACCGCCTCACCGGTGAGCTGCAATTGGCCAGTTTTTTTTCCGGCGGCAACACACTGGGATTGTGGAATATGGCAGGGGCTCCCTTATTGTTCATCGTGATTGCCTTTTTCATTATTCTTTTGACGGAAAACTCCCGGGTTCCGGTGGATGATCCCGCCACCCATCTGGAGTTGACCATGATCCATGAGGTAATGGTGCTCGACCACAGCGGACCTGATTTCGGCCTTATTGAATTGGGAGCTTTCTGCAAGCTGTTTTTCTACGCCACCCTTATCTCCCGCCTGATTCTGCCCTTTGATTTCGGCGTTCCGGCCTTCGGGTTCGCCCTTTTTGTTTTGGGGCTTTTCATTGTATATCTGGCCATCGGAGTGACCGAATCGGTCATTGCCCGCTACAGAATGGACAAGGTCCCTCAATTTGTACTGACTTCCTTTGCCCTGGCCTTTTTTGCAATCATTATCAGTTTGGAGTTTATCAAATGATACATCCAGTCGATACGCTTTTGTCACTTGTACTGCTCTCTGTTTTATTTTCCTTTGGCACCAGCCGGTTGCAGGGACTGATAAAGGTCGTTGCTTTTCAAGGGATTGTGGCCTCCATGGTGCCCTTTTTCATCGGACACGATATGAGTGCCGGCGGGGTTGTTTTCACCGTTGCAACCTTGTTGATCAGGGGGATTATTATTCCCCTGTGCATCTACCTGGCCATTAAAAAGGTTGCCATCCGAAGGGAGGTGGAGCCCATTGTCGGGTATCACGCTTCCATCCTGTTCGGGCTTGGTCTCATTGTCGGGGCCACCTATGTCAGTCGGCAGTTGAATCTTCCGGCCATCAGCGAGTATCTGCTGGTAACCCCCACAGCCGTTGCCTTGCTTGTGACGGGTATGTTCTTTTTGATTGCAAGAAGAAATGCCATTGCCATGGTTCTGGGGTATATCATGATGGAAAACGGCATTTACCTGGTGGGAACCACATTTTCCTCCCATGTCCGCCATATTGTTGAATTTGGTATTCTGCTGGATGTGCTGGCAGGGGTCATGATCATGGGAATCATACTTCAAAATATCAACAAAACATTTGATGACGTTGACACGGCGCTACTCAGAACATTAAAGGAATAGGTGTTATTTCATGGTAGAAATTATTTTTCTAGCCCCTTTTGTTACAGGCCTCCTTGCTTTTTTTCTTCCAAAGACAATCGGCCGCCAGCTTTTGGTCGGTACGGGTGCGATTCATCTGATTCTTTCGCTTCTTTTGTGGAAAAACAGATCTGTCCCCATTTTTGAGAACTATTTTGCAGTGACACCCGAGGGCCTTTTATCCCTTTTGGTGATCTCCCTGTTGTTCTTTCTGATTTCCATTTATACCATGGCCTATCTGAAGGAGACAGACCTTAAATCAGAAAATATCTTTACAGGATCCATGCTCCTGTTTTTGTCCACCATGACCATGGTCACCCTGTCCGATCATATCATGGTGATGTGGATCGCCATTGAAGCCACCACCCTAGCCAGTGCGCCGCTGATTTATACCTACAGGACATCGGCCTCCCTGGAAGCCACCTGGAAATATCTGCTCATCTGCTCCGTTGGTATTGCCATGGCACTGCTGGGGACGGTTCTGATTACCCTGGCCATGGATGTGGGGAACGTGGATGCACCGCTCTCCTTTTCCGCTCTGACAGGGGTTGCCAAGGATCTGGACCCCATGTGGCTCAAAGCGGGTTTTGTTTTCATCCTGGTCGGGTATGGGACGAAAATGGGCCTTGCCCCCATGCATACCTGGCTTCCGGATGCCCATAGCGAAGCCCCCAGTCCCGCATCCGCCCTCCTGTCCGGGGTGCTTTTAAATTGTGCCTATCTGGGTATTTTTAAAACCCATAAGATTATGCATGCAGCCGGCCTGGGGGATTTTTCCGGAACCATTCTGATTGTATTCGGGCTGATGTCCATTCTGGCAGCCGCCACCTTTATCTTGAAACAAAAGGAATATAAGAGGATGCTGGCCTATTCCAGTATCGAGAACATGGGCATCATCGCATTCGGAACCGGTATCGGCGGTCTTGCCGCCTATGGGGCCGTGATCTGCATGATCCACCACAGTCTGATCAAATCCTCCCTGTTTTTGTCATCGGGCAATATGTTGCTGGGGTATAAAGACAGACTGATAGAAAATACCGGGAATATGGCAAGCCGGATGCCCAAAACCTTTGTGGCCTTTTTTGCCGGGTTTGCCGGGATTTCAGGTTTCCCCCCCTTCGGGATTTTTATCGGAGAACTCTTTATTATTGTGGGGGCTTTTAAAACCGGTCACTATGTGGCGGCGGGAATTTTTATCCTGAGCATGTGTTTTATCTTTGCCGGGTTTGCCAACCAGGTGATGAAAATTTCCTTTGCTGACTTTATAAACAAGGATGATGCAAGTACAGACCCTAAAAAGATAGCCGATCCGGCCGGGACAATTCCTTTTAAGGAAAAAGCCAGCCTGGTCTGGCCTCAATATATACTGCTCCTAACTTCCTTGATATTATGCTTCTTTATTCCGGACACCTTATATCAAGCCATCATTGAGGCAGTGACTGCCATAGGCGGAGGAATTAAATGACAACTGCATTTTTAAAAATATCAAATGGCGAGACCGTCGAAAGAAAAAAAATTCCCCACCTTTCCTTTGAACAGTTCCGGGAAAATTCCCTGAATATTGTGAAGGAAGGGGGAAAGGTGGTTCAATATTTCGCCTATGAAGACGGGGAGGCTGTCAAACTCATGGCGGTCTTAAGAAACAACACCCTTCTGGTTGGCGGTTGTGACGCCCCAGAAATCTATCCAGCGTTCACCAAGACCTGCGAACCCTTTCATCTTTTTGAAAGAGAGATTGCCGAACAATTCGGCATATGGCCCGAGGGTCACCCCTGGCTGAAAATGGTCCGGTACCATGCCAATTGCCAAGGTGCCCCCGATGTGTTTGGCAATGATTATGACCAGGATATTCCGGGCAATTATGACTACTACCAGGTGGAGGGTGATGAGATCCATGAAGTGGCAGTGGGACCGGTCCATGCAGGCGTCATAGAACCCGGCCATTTCAGGTTCAATTGTATTGGCGAACGGGTTCTTCACCTGGAAATCCAGCTGGGATACCAGCACAGAGGGGTTGAAAATCTTCTTCACACGGTTGGGGCCAAACGGCTGCCCATCCTTGCGGAAAGCATTGCCGGGGACACCACCATCGGCCATAGTCTTTGCATGGCCCAGGCCGTTGAATCTCTGACATCGGTCCAGCCGGATATTGGCGCTAAAATTATCCGCACCATTGCCCTGGAATTGGAACGCCTTGCCAATCACATTGGTGACCTGGGGGCCTTAAGCGGGGATGTGGCCTTCCTTCCGCCTGCCAATTATTTTGGCCGCCTCCGGGGGGATTTTTTGAACCTGTCCCTGCTTGTCTGCGGCAACCGGTTTGGAAAAGGCCTGGTACGCCCCGGAGGGGTTCGGTTTGATTTGGCCGATGATATTCGAGCAACCCTTGGTGAGAGGCTTGCGGAGTTAAAACCCCAGGTGGAACATGTGCTGGAGCTTCTTTTCGGTGCGTCCACCGTAAGGGCCCGTTTCGAAGACTGCGGAAGTGTCAGCAACCAGGCTGGAGAGAAATTGGGCCTGGTGGGGCCGGCCGGCCGTGCCAGCGGCATCTCCTATGATGTCAGGCGCTGTTTTCCCACTGAATATTATGGACAGCTCCAGATCCCTGAAAATGCAAAATCCACAGGGGATGTATATGCCCGTGCCCGGGTCCGGTATGATGAAGTGCTGCAATCCATGAATTTGATCCAATCTCTGATTGATGCGCCCATTGAAACCCAATGTGTGGAAAACGGCAGTTTTGATCTGTTGCCTTCCGCTTTTGTGGTCAGCCTAAATGAAGCATGGCGGGGGGAAGTCTCCCATTTGATTCTGACCGATGAAAAAGGTAAAATTCTTCGATACAAGGTCAAGGATCCCTCCTTCCATAACTGGAACGGTCTGGCCATGTCCTTGAGAGATACGGGGATATCGGATTTTCCTTTAAACAATAAAAGTTTCAACCTTTCCTATTGTGGGTATGATCTTTAATACTGCATAAATTATAAAGAGAGTCTTAAATGCTCAATACACTTAAAAACAGATATGAACAGGGTCATCGAACATGTGGCTATCCCAAAGAGAAACCGGCTGTATTTCCGCGATACCGGGGGAGACCTGTTATCCGAAAAGAAGCGTCCCCTGAAACAATTGAAGCCTGTGCAATTGCCTGCCCCCAGGAGGCCATTGTGGTGGCCGAAAAAAAAATTGATATGGGCCGGTGTATCTTCTGCGGCACCTGTGAACGAATTTCCAGGGGAGAATTTGTCACG
>Ga0180007_10002940_pt1 | contig 19668 bp, 15 predicted proteins | sample MM_PC_MetaG_FD_121122 | JGI IMG/M metagenome (GOLD analysis project Ga0180007, IMG submission 121122) | Groundwater microbial communities from the Aspo Hard Rock Laboratory (HRL) deep subsurface site, Sweden - MM_PC_MetaG | ecosystem: Environmental > Aquatic > Deep subsurface > Groundwater... | reverse complement strand
CAGCATCTCCTCGTTTCCCTCCATGGCGTTCAGTCGAACGACCTTGAAGGGCTTGCCGGAGACGGTCAATTTTCGATGCCGATTACCGCGAGAGGTGGGTCATTATTGCATGCCGATTCACAGAGAGCATGAGGTCTGAGAAGACGAGTTCCCCAGCCCCTGCGGAATAGGTTTTCCCATCGTGAAGGGTGATTATGTTGACACCCCTATCAAGAATGTCTGAGAAGCGTTTAAAGGCCCTGTAAGGGGTCTGCCTGGACAGGCGGTCCAAGCTCTCAACCAGCAGGTATGAACCCGGCTTCACTCTGTCTTGGTCTACGGCATCAAGGAATGAACCCAAGGCCCCGTCCTCTACGTTGCGTCCACGGAAGGCAGATACTCCAAGATCATGGAAAGAAAGTGACTCATCAAGTTCAAGCCCGTTCTCATCAGCATATCGGCGGCTGGCCTCTGCCTGTCTCCGGAAGCTGTCGCCCTTCATCTGGTCCGGAGTTGAAAAGCGGACGTAGCTGTAAGCCTTGGCTTTGGGTGTTCCCGTGGTTTGGTTCATCATCTTGTGATCTTTCTCCTTCAAAAAAAACAGTCAGTGAGTAGGCTGTCATCTTGTCAGAAAAAGTTGGGGTATTCAAGACACAACATGATCAGGTTGTGCGAACCGGCGCAGGCGATCTCTATGGCCCGCTTGGCCCGCTCCTGGCCCTTGACCTCGGAGAAGTCGCGCCAGAAATGCTCTTGCTCGGCCCACAGCCCCTCCACGTCGCAAACAAGCGGGTCGAGGCTTTCCTCTCCCAGCACAAAACGCACGACCTGGGCCAGACTCTTGCAGCCAAAAACCGGCAAGCCCTGCACCACGGCGGCTTCCCGGCCGTTGGCCTCGGGCACGATCATGCCCCGGGCACCGGCCTCGCGGGCCCGCAGGGCCAAGGGCAAGACACCCGGCACGGGCTTCAAGTCTCCGGAAAGAGAAAGCTCTCCGGCCAGATACAGACCGGAGAGCTTGTGCTGATCGATGACTTCGGCCCCGGCCAGAAGGCCAAGGGCCAGGGGCAGATCGTAGCCCGAGCCTTCCTTGCGGATGTCGGCCGGGGCGATGTTCACGGTGATGCGGCTGGGCGGCAGCTTGAAGCCCGAATTCTTGAGCGCCGAAAAAACACGCTCCTTGGCTTCCCGCACCGCCCCCTCGGCCAATCCGACCATGATGAAGGCCGGCATGCCCGAACGCGCCAAGTCCACCTCAAGCTCAATGGAGAATCCGTCGATTCCCAGCAAAGCAGCGGTGGAGACCTTGGCGATCATGCCTACTCCACCAGCTGCCCGATGCGTTCCCAACGGATGTCGGTCAGGCTGGCCCAGGACCAGTAGAGGATGAGCGCCTTGCCTTCAATGGTGTTGCGTTCCACGAAACCCCAGAAGCGGGAGTCGTAGGATTCGTCGCGGTTGTCGCCCATGACGAAGTACTTGTTCTCAGGCACCATGACCGGTCCGAAATTGTCGCGCCGGGGCACGGACGTCGAGGAATCCACATGCTGGATATAGGGCTCCAGTTGTTCCACACCGTTCAGGAAAAGCTTCTTGTCCCGAATCTCAACCACATCGCCAGGCACACCGATAACGCGCTTGATGAAGTCCTTGGACGGATCTTCGGGGAATTCGAAAACGATGATGTCGCCCTGCTGCGGTCCTTCACGCTCGATGATCAGGGTGTTGGTGAACGGGATTTTCACGCCGTAAGCGAACTTCGTGACCAGCAGATGGTCGCCGATCTGCAAAGTCTGGAGCATGGATCCGGACGGGATCTTGAACGCCTGGACCACAAAAGAACGAATAAAAAACGCCAGGATCAAAGCCACGATAAGGGCTTCGGCGTATTCTTTGAGCATTGTCTGCCAACGAGGGTTCATGTCTGTACCTGCCTGATGCGTAATCTGCCAACGCAGTTGTTATCAAAAGTAAGAGTCTATTCGTCTGACTGGAGGGCTGCCAGAAACGCTTCCTGTGGAATCTCCACGCTGCCCATGCGCTTCATGCGCTTTTTGCCTTCTTTCTGCTTTTCCAGGAGCTTGCGCTTTCTGGTGATGTCGCCGCCATAGCATTTGGCCGTGACGTTCTTGCGCATGGGCGAGACCCGCTCACGCGCAATGATCTTGCTGCCCACCGCGGCCTGGATAATGATCTCGAACAGCTGGCGGTGGATGACCCGCTTGAGCTTCAGCGCCAGGGCCCGGCCCCGGTACGCCGCGTTGGAGCGGTGCACGATGACGGCCATGGCATCCACGGGCTCGGAGTTGATGAGCACATCCAGCTTGACCAGATCGGCCACACGGTAGTCGATGACCTCGTAATCCAGGGAAGCGAAGCCCTTGGTCACGGATTTGAGGCGATCGAAGAAGTCATAGACGATCTCCGAGAAGGGGAGCTCATAGGTGATGACCACGCGGGTGGACGTCAGGTAGCGCATGTCCTTCTGGATGCCGCGCTTCTCCTCGCAAAGCCCCAGCACGTTGCCCACATAATCGTTGGGAACGTGAATCTCCATGCGCACGAAGGGCTCGGCGATGGACTGGATCTTTTCCTGCGGAGGCAGGTTGCTCGGATTGTCAATGTCAAAGGTCACGCCGTCAATACGTGTCACTCGGTATATAACCGAAGGGGCCGTAGCGATGAGCTTGGCCTGAAACTCGCGTTCCAGGCGTTCCTGGATGACCTCCATGTGCAAGAGCCCCAGAAACCCGCAACGGAAACCAAAACCCAGCGCCTGAGAGGTCTCGGGCTCGTAGTACAGGGCCGCGTCGTTGAGTTGCAGCTTTTCCAGCGCGGACTTCAAGGTGTCGTATTCGCCCGGCTCCACGGGATAGAGGCCGCAGAAGACCATGGGTTTGATGGTCTTGAACCCGGGAAACGGAGTTTGCGTGGGATTGTCGGGATCGGTGATGGTGTCGCCGACCTGGGCATCTTTGAGCTCCTTGATGGCCCCGCACATAAAACCAACCTCGCCCGCCGCGAGCTGCTTTATGTCCATGGGCTCCGGGGAAAACACGCCGAGTTTGGTCACTTCGAACTTCTTGCCCGTGGCGCACATCTGCACGCGCTGGCCGTTTTTGACCCGCCCCTCCAGCACCCTGAAGAGCACGACCACTCCCTGATACGAATCGTACCAGGAGTCGAAGATCAGGGCTTTAAGCGGCGCTTCGGTGTCGCCCTTTGGTGGCGGCACCCGCTCCACGAGCCGCTCAAGCAGCTCTTCCACGCCCAGCCCCGACTTGGCCGAAACCTTGACGATGTCGGTGCAGTCGATGCCGATGACTTCCTCGATCTCCTCCGCGACCCGTTCGGGCTCGGCGCTGGGCAGATCGATCTTGTTCAAGACGGGCAGCACTTCAAGATCATTGTCCAGCGCCATGTATACGTTGGCCAGGGTCTGGGCTTCCACGCCCTGAGTGGCATCGACCACCAGCAGCGCCCCGTCGCAGGCGGCCAGACTGCGCGAGACCTCGTACGAGAAGTCCACGTGGCCGGGCGTGTCGATGAGGTTCAGGATATAGTCCCGGCCATCCTTGGCCTTGTACGGAATGCGCACGCTCTGGGCCTTGATGGTGATGCCGCGCTCCTGCTCCAGTTCCATGCGATCCAGATACTGGTCCTTTTTCTGGCGATCGGAAATAAGCCCCGTCTTTTCCATGATCCGGTCGGCCAAGGTTGACTTGCCATGATCAATGTGGGCTATGATGCTGAAATTTCTGATATGTTCTTGTGTTGCCATATGTCCTATATTGGGAGAGAGACTCGCGTTCATTGCGGATAAAACATTTGTTGATATTTGATTTTCTTCTGGATGTCCATTGAACGCAAGGAGGGGGGAATTTCGAAGGGATGCTATAAAAACAAACCAATTCAAATAGTTAAACTAATCAGCTCCAAGAAGAACGAGTCTCGCCCTGCGGCTGGCACCGAAGACGTGAACAGAACTTGAGAACTTTTGAAATCAAGGATATATGATCGTTTTCCCATTACCTGCGACCAGGCTGGCGCCATGTCCAAACTCAAAGCGTTGCTTCTTCACCCGGATCCCGAAGTCAGGTCTCAATTGCGAGACATGCTTTCTCCTGTCAAGGAGATTGCCGTGCTCGGGGAAGCCGTGTCCTCGTTTGAGGCCCTGGAGATGCTGACCTTTATTCCTTATGATGTCTTTTTCATGGGCACTGACCTGCCGCACGGGGTCAGCGGCATGGAACTGGCCGCGCATCTGGCCCAGGGCGACGACCCTCCGGCCCTCATTTTTCTGGCCACGGAAGAAGATCAGGCCTTCACCGCCTTCGAGCTCGGCGCCGCCGACTATCTGCTCTGGCCCGCAAACGCGAACCGCTTCGCGCGCTCCATCGAGCGACTGCGGCCACTGCTTCCGCGCAAAAAGGCCGCGCCCCCGACCCAGCCCCTGCAGTCCCGCCAGCACATCAGCGAAGAGACCGTGCAGCTGTCCATGGGCGACGACGAGGAAGAGATCTTCGTCAACGCCCTGCGTCAGGCCTGGGACATGAGCCGGGAGCGCTCCCCGGAAATCGAAAAGCTTCCTGTCAACCAGGAAGGTCGGCACATCCTCATCCCCTACACGCAGATCGTGTATGTGGAGGCCTACGAGGACTACAGCTTCGTGCACACGGCCCAGGATCGCTTCCTGACCTCCTACCGACTCAAGAACCTGGAAACGCGGTTGCGACCACATCGCTTCTGCCGCGTGCATCGCAAATATCTGGTCAACCTGGACATGGTCACGGAGATCGCCTCCATGCCCGGCGGCAATTTCATGCTGCGCACGGCCGGACGCAAGAAGATCGAGCTCCCGGTCAGCAGACGGCGCATCGGCGAACTGAAGAAAATTTTGCAGCTCTAGCGGCGCTTACCTGTCGCAGAAGACCTTTAGCCGAGAAGGGGCTTTCCCCGAACACAAAAATGAGTACACAAATGGATCGAGGCATGAAACGCGGCCTGCCGCGCAAGGAGAACGCCATGAAAGAAACCGACATGGCCTATAGCGAGGAACTCGTCTTCCGTCCCCTGCCCCAACTGGTCATCGAGGCCAATGTCAACCCGCAGGAATTCGCCACGGCCCAGGCCTCGGCCAAGGCCGACTTTCTTGGCTACTGGGAAGACGCGGCCCAGGAACTGGACTGGTTCCACAAATGGGACACGGTGCTGGATGACTCCGAAGCGCCGCGCTACCACTGGTTCAAGGGCGCCCAGTGCAACATCGTCTACAACGCCCTGGACCGGCACATCGAGACCGCCAACAAGAACAAGCTGGCGCTCATTTGGGAAGGCGAGGCCGGGGACACCAAGAAATACACCTACTACGAGCTCTACCGAGAGGTGAACAAGCTGGCCAACGCCATGCGCTCCCTGGGACTTGGCAAGGGCGACCGGGTGGTTCTCTACATGCCGCTCATCCCCCAGACCATGATGGCCATGCTGGCCTGCGCCAAGATCGGGGCCGTGCATTGCGCGGTCTTTGCCGGGTTCTCGGCCAAGGCCCTGCGCCAGCGCATCACCGAGGTGGAGGCCAAGCTGGTGGTCACGGCCGACGGATTCTATCGCAACGGCCGCATCGTCAACCTGAAAGCCACCGTCGACGAGGCGCTGGTGGGCGGATGCGACTGCGTGGAGACCGTGGTCGTGGTCAACCGCGCCAAGCTGGACGTGGACATGGGCGAGGCCCGCGATATCTGGTACGACGCCCTGGTGCGCCAGGAGCGCTCCGATGCGGCCACCGAGATCATGAATTCCGATGATCCGCTCTTCATTCTACACACCTCCGGCACCACGGGCGAACCCAAGGGCATCGTGCATGGCCATGCCGGGTACATGGTCGGACTGCACCGCTCCCTGGACTGGGTCTTCGACATCAAGCCCACGGACATTTTCTGGTGCACCGGCGACATGGGCTGGATCACCGGCCACAGCTACGTGGTCTACGGCCCGCTCATCGCCGGCACGACCACGGTCATGTACGAGGGGCACCCCCTCTATCCCCAGGCCGACCGCATGTGGGACATCGTGGCCCGCTACGGGGTGACGGTCCTCTACACCGCGCCCACGGTCATCCGTATGCTCATGCGCTACGGCAACCAGTATCCACGCATGCACGACCTCTCCACCCTGCGCCTGCTGGCCAGCGTCGGCGAGCCCATCTCGCCGGATACCTGGCTGTGGTTCTACAAGTACATCGGCCATTCCCAGTGCCCCATCCTCGATACGTGGTGGCAAACAGAGACAGGCGGGTGCATGATCACACCCTTCCCGGTCTCGGTTTTGAAACCCGGCTCTGTGCACCGGCCCATGCCGGGCATCGAGGTGGACATTGTCGACGAGGAGGGCAACCGCGTGGAGGACGGGGTTGCCGGCAACCTGGTGGTGACGCGGCCCTGGCCGTCCATGCTGCTCGATATTTTCGGCAAGCCCGAACTCCACGACGCAACCTACTGGCCCCTGGGTCCCGGCAAGTACTGGGCAGGGGATATCGCCACCCGCGACGAGGACGGCCTGATCTGGATTCATGGCCGCTCCGACGACGTCATGAACATCGCCGGGCACCGCATCGGCAACGTCGAACTGGAAAACGCCTTCCTGGCCCACAAGGCCGTGGCCGACGCCGCCGTCATCGGCATCCCGGACAAGATCAAGGGCGAAGTGGCCAAGGCCTTCATCGTGCTGCAACCGGAATTCGCAGCCCTGGACGACCACAACGAAATCATCCGCATGCTCAAGAGCCATATCCGCAAGGAAGTGGGCCCCGTGGCCGTGATCCGCTCCGTGGAATTCGTAGAAGCCCTGCCCCGCACCCGCAGCGGCAAGATCGTGCGCCGGGTATTGAAGGCCAGGGAAGCGGGGTTGCAGGTCGACCTGGGCGCCGTCGTCGAAAACTAGGCAGCCGCCTGAAAACCATGATCGAAGCGCTTATTCCGAAGCACGGCGGTTATCGTAGCCTCAAAAGCTTTCAGGTGGCGCAACTGGCCTACGACGTGACGGTGCTATTTTGTGAAAAGTTCGTGTCAAAGCGCAGCCGCACCCACGACCAGATGGTCCAAGCCGCGCGTTCCGGCGTGCAAAACATCGCCGAGGGCAGCCAGGCCTCGGGCACGTCGAAAAAGATGGAGCTCAAGCTGACGAGCGTGGCCCGAGCCAGCCTGGAAGAACTGCGCCTGGATTATGAAGATTTTCTGCGCCAGCGCGGCCTGGCCCTACTGGAACCGGAGCATCCGGCGCTGGTGCGCTTCAAAGCGAGGCGCTGCGCGAAGCTGGATGATGTGCGCCAGTGGGTGGCTCAGGAAATAAAGGCAATGGACAAACACGGACTGTCAAGGACCGCCACGGACAAAGCACAAGGCCAAGGCGTCCAAGCCGTTCCGGGGTCCGTGCCCGTCCGTGTTCGTCCGTGTCAGTCCAGAGGGTCCATTCCCCCCACAAAACCCCTCTCCCCCGAAACCCTGGCCGCCAATGCCGCCCTTTCCCTCCTGAACCTGGCCTGCCATCTCCTGGACCGCCAGCTTGCCGCCCAAGCTGAAGCCTTTCTTCAGGAAGGCGGCTTCACCGAACGGCTGTATCGCCTGCGCTCGAAGCGCCGTCCGTAAATCTTACCCAAGGCCGCCCCGCAGCAGATCGGCGTACAGCCTGGCCTGAATATACTGGGCCAGGGCGGACACCGCACGGTCGCAGACCGGGAAGACCGGCACGCCCTCGGCCATGAGCGCGTCGCGCAGGGGGTCGTAGAGACGGCCGCCGTCGATGACGCCGATGATGGGCTTGTCGCTGTGTCTGGCTACTTCCGGCAGTAACCGCGCAATACTGCCCGCGGCGTGCAGATCAAAGGCCGGGATATCCGTTTCGGCCAGGGTGTGCATGGCCGGGGAGAGCGGGTCCAGACCCAGGACCACGGCGTCAACGCCGGGGTCGGCAGCCAGGATGGCGGCGATGCGAGCGTGGGCGTCGTCGTCAGCCGCCGGGTTAATGTCCAGAGGGTTGACGATGCCCACCAGTGCGTCCAGGCGTTTTTCACGCAGCACTGCGGCGATCTTGTCCACTGTTTCGGGGGCGAAGGGCGCAAGCTGCATGGAATAATCGTCGCTCTGGATGGAATCGGCCATGCCCACGGCCTCAAATCCAGCCCCGCTGACCGCCGCCAGCCGGTTGCCCCGGATTTTCTTGTCGTACAGGGTTTCGGCCAGCAGAAAGAGATCCTGGAACTGATTGAAATTCTGGGCCACAATGGCTCCGGCCTGACACACGCAGGACTCGCAGACCATGAAATCCCCGGCCAGAGAGGCGGTGTGACCGCTGGTGGCGGACTTGCCTTCCGGGGTGCGGCCCGCCTTGTAGAAGACCACCTCCTTGCCCGCCATGACGGCCTCGCGCACGGCCCGGCAAAAGGCCAGCCCGTCAAGGTCGCTGAAACCTTCGGCGTAGACAGCGACGACATCCACCTGATCGGAATCCTTGAAATAATCTACCATATCCCCCAGGGTCAGGTCGGTCTGGTTGCCCATGGAGATCATGTAGGCCGGAACCAATTCCGGGCATTGACTGCTGCGGTGCAGCATGAAGGCCCCGCTCTGGCTGACCAGAGCCGCGCGGCGGTAGGGTTTGCCCCGGTCGCGCGGCAGCTTCTCCTCGGGGATGAACCACGTGTCGAAACGCCCGGGCCGGGAGACCACGCCCATGCAGTTGGCGCCGAGAAAAACCGGGCCGCCGTCACCCCTGCCGTGGGCCGCATTGACCTGCGCCACGACCTGCGCGGCGCGTTCGCGGCTATCCTCGGTCTCGCCCATGCCGCCGGGGATGAGCATGACCGCGTGGGCCGCATCCCGACTGATGATCTCCTCCACCAGGTCTGGCACCTGGGCCGCGCCCACGGCCACGACCAAGAGATCGAGCTTGTGCGGCAGCCCGGCCAGATCCGGCACGCACTGCACACCGCTCTGATCCGAGGCCCCTTCGCGCAGGATTGTGACGCTTTGCGGGTCAAAGCCTTGGGCCAGGATGTTTTCCAGGATGATGCGCCCGAAATTCCTGCGCGTGGCCGAAACACCGATGATGCCGATGCGCTGCGGGTGCAGCAGGTTTTGGATCTTGCCCACGGGACGCGCCACAGGACGATCTTCCGGCAGAGAAAAGCGGCACATGCCGTCGAGCGGCACCATCAGATAATCGGTGAAGGCGAAAGGGTTGACCTCCAGCTCTTCGATGACAAAGGGCGCGTCCGGATTGTCCGGCGAGTAGAAATTGGCCATGGCCACGAAGCTCTCAAAGCATTCGATGAGCTGCTCGTCAGCGACAATGCGGCGCTGTCCCCGGGTCAATCCAGCCAGTTTCTTGTAGGAAATGGTCTGTCGGAAAAGCTCAAAAAATGTCTGCCCGTCGGTCATGGCCGTGGACGCGGCCACGATGGCCTGGCCCTTGCGGAAGCGCTGGGCGTACAGCTCCGTGTCCGTGCCGCCGAGACCGGCGCTCACAATCATGCCGAACTCGCGGGTACGCCTAAGGCCAACAATGAGTTCGTGACCGAAAGTATCGGAATCCGGCGGCATGAACTGCACCTGCAGCACCCCCTTCACGTCCCGACTGATGGTCGCCACCAATGCCTGGCCGCTCAAATTTCGATAGGAGGGCGGCGCGGCGTCAGGGTTGCGTTCGATCCAGGCCGCATAATTCTCCGGCACCTCGTAGAGCATACGCCGCTGGGCCGAACGCACACTCTCGGGCGTCTTGCCCACAATGCGCACCCCGCCAACCTCGGTCTTATGCACAATGGTCGGCGAAACAATCTTGAGCACGGCCTTGTCGCCGGGCAAGGCCACAAGTTCCTCATCAGAAACCCGCGCCCCGCGAACCAGCAGATTGGCCCGAGGCGGAGTCTCGGCCCCGGACCTGGCAAGCAGGGTGTACACTTCGTATTCGTAGAGAAAATTCCGCGATTCTGCGTGGGCGTGCTGAAAAAGGGCCGTGATGGCCTTGAAGTCGATGTACTCGGGTGATTTCACGGGCGCTCCTTGGGGGGATGATGCGGCGCATCATGCCCGGAGCGGGATTATCGATCAAGGGAAGAAAAAGAGATGCTCATTAACGGCGTTAGGCGAACTTGGCGGTGGACCATTTCGTTCGCCGACGACTTGAGGTCTTAACGCGGGCCTTTGAGTTGGCTGAGCTTGATGATTTCTTCGCAGACACGAGGGAGGTAATCGAAAGTGACCAAATGATCGCCGAGTGAGTTGAGTCTTAACGCTTCTGGGCAGAATGGAAAATATTAAGTATTTCAACGACATTTTTTCTGATACGATACGGAATCACATACGGCGAAACAACCACCTCGCGGGTGAATGGTATCCTGCCTGGCCGTCCGCTTTCCGGAAATTGCCTCAATCGCTGACAACTGTCCCAAATTCTTTGGGCCTCGGAAAGCATCACTTCCGCGTCCGCTTCTTCTTCCAAAAAGAGCCGAAGCCTTTCCAAGTCTTTGATGGCATTTCGGGTCCAGCGAACTTTAGTCAGGCTCAACGGTCAACCCCCATTTGCCGAATGCCTCTTGGACTTCGGTAGACGAAGCGAACTTTCCCTCATCGGCCTGAGCAAGGCTTTCTTGAATCTGTGCGACTTGCCAAGCCTGTTCTTCAAGAAAATGTTCCAATGCCTGTGCCACGATGAAAGATTTACTTCGCTTTGTGGTTTGGGCTAAGCTGCTGAGTTTAAGAGCTGTCTCCTCTGATAGGCGAGCGGTGACCGTACTCATTTCTGCCCTCCTTAATAATTTGTACACAATGCACACAAACCAATAAGAAGCATATATCAGAACGCCACCTCGTCAAGCCGCAAAGAAAAGGGGTAAAAGGGGTCAAGTCTTCCTTTGACTAACCTGGCTCAAGCTGGCATCATCCCATCATGGCACGACCACTCAGAATCGATTTCAATGGCGCATGGCACCATGTCATGAACCGAGGACGGCAGCGGGAGAACATTTTCCACGACGCCCAGGACTTCAAAGCATTCACCGACCTGCTCAAAAGCACGTCGGAGATGTTCCGGGTGAACGTCGCAGCCTATTGCCTGATGTCCAACCACTACCACCTGCTGCTCCAGTCTTCCGAGGGCAATCTGGCCCGCGCCATGCGGCATCTCGGCGGCGTGTACACACAGTGGTTCAACCGGCGGCACGGTCTGGACGGCCAGCTTTTCAAAGGCAGATACAAGGCCATTCTGGTCGGCGAAGATGAATATCTCCAGGGCCTGGTCCGATATATCCACCACAACCCGCTGAAGGCCGGGCTGGCCAAGTCCCTGGACGAATACCCCTGGAGCAGCCATCTCGGCTATCTGCGACGCGTGGATACGTGGAAATGGCTGCATACCGGGCCGCTGCTCTCGCAATTTTCCGATGACCCGGCCAAGGCGCGCGCCGAATATCGCCGTTTCATGGCCCAGGATGAAAACGAGGAAATCGAAAGGATTTTCTCCCTCAAGAAATTGCCTGCCATCCTCGGGAATTCGGAATTCGTCCAAAGCATCAAGGACCGTTTCTTCGCGGCCAAGCTCAGTGAAGAAGTCCCGGAATCAAGGCAGCTTTCGCCGATCACCATGGATGCGGTCAAGGAGGCCGTCTGCAAAGCCTTTGACGTCACCGAAAAAGAACTGGGTTCATCCGCACGCGGAATCACCAACGATCCCCGCGACATCGCCATCTATCTCGCCAGAGCCCTCAAAGGAGACAGCCTCAAACAAATCGGGGAGTACTTCAAAATCGAAAAGTACAGCACCGTCGCCAGCGCCATTGCGCGTGTGAAAGGGAAGATCGGGACAGATAAAAAAATGGCTGAAAAAATTGAGAAAATCGGCAGAGAGCTTGACAAAAGCTAAAAGAAGACTTGACCCCTTTTTCCCTCGCAGCCTATTGCCTGATGTCCAACCACTACCACCTGCTGCTCCAGTCTTCCGAAGGCAACCTGACTCGCGCAATGCAGCATCTAGGCGGCGTGTACACACAATGGTTCAACCGGCGGCACGGTCTGGACGGCCAGCTTTTCAAAGGCAGATACAAGGCCATTCTGATAGGCGAAGATGAATATCTTCAGGGCCTGGTCCGGTACATTCACCACAACCCGTTAAAGGCCGGGCTGGTCAAAGACCTGAAGGAATACCCGTGGAGCAGCCATCTCGGCTATCTGCGGCGCGGGGACACATGGAAATGGTTGCATACCGAGGCGCTGCTCTCGCAATTTTCCGACGATCCGGCCAAGGCCCGCGCCGAATACCGTCGCTTCATGGCCCAGGATGAAAATGAGGAAATCGAAAGGATTTTCTCACTCAAGAAGTTACCCGCGATCCTCGGCAATTCGGATTTCGTCCAATCCATCAAAGACCGCTTCTTCGCAGCCAAGCTGAGCCCGGAAGTCCCCGAATCGAGGCAACTTACGCCGGTCACGATGGAAGCGATCAAGGAGGCCGTCAGCGAAGCCTATGGCATCACCCAAGACGCACTCAACTCATCCGCGCGCGGAATCACCAACGATCCCCGGGACATCTCCATCTATCTCGCCCGAACCCTCAAGGGAGACAGCCTGAAACAAATCGGCGAACATTTCGGAATCGAGAAGTACAGCACTGTCGCCAGCGCCGTTGCGCGGGCGAAAGGGAAGATTGAAACGGATAAGAGTGTGGCGGAAAGAATTGAGATAATCGGCAGGCAGCTTAACAAAAGCCAAAGGAAGACTTGACCCCTTGGCTGACATTTCTTCGCAGCCAAGCTGAGCCCGGAAGTCCCCGAATCGAGGCAACTTACGCCGGCCACAATAGAAGCGATCAAGGAGGCCGTCAGCGAAGCCTATGGCATCGCCCAAGACGCACTCAACTCATCCGCGCGCGGAATCACCAACGATCCCCGCGACATCGCCATCTATCTCGCCCGCACCCTCAAGGGAGACAGCCTGAAACAAATCGGCGAACATTTCGGAATCGAGAAGTACAGCACTGTCGCCAGCGCCATTGCGCGGGCGAAAGGGAAGATTAAAACGGACAAGGTAGTGGCGGAAAGAATTGAGATAATCGGCAGGCAGTTTAACAAAAGCCAACGGAAGACTTGACCCCTTTTCTGGCCTGACCCCTTTTCTGGCCCACAAATTTGCGCAGGCCGCGTATTCATCATGCGGGAGGGCGTGAACTTTGATCACGAGAAATGTTTTGCATGAATTTGGAGGCAGTGGGGAACCAGCAAAGGGGTTGGCATAACCACCAGACTTGATTGGTAGCCACCGCTTTCAGCTTTTCGGATGACTTTGCTTCGCCGACCACGGCATGAGCCAGCAACGGGTTGGTTCACAACCATGAGATTTGTAACAACACTTTGGACATGGCGTGGGATCGAAGATTATCTGGCCGTCGCAAGACGGTGGGGCTGCTCCGGCAGCCTAGATCCTGATGGGTGACTGGTGCGGCGGAATACGCCGACATCGAACGCTGATATTTCGAGAAAGGCAGAAAGCAAAGAAATCCGTGGTGTTATCGATTAGTTTTGTCCGAGGCGAGAAAACCTGATTTTCTGGCCCGAGGGAGTACTTTCTCTTGACCTCGATCCTCTTGATGGGTGACCCCTTGACTTCCCAAAAAAAAGCCCCTGCCGATCTAGCAGCAAGGGCTTGTCCGTGAATTCGTATATTAAATTTATGCTGGGTCTAGGATACAGTTTGAAACTGTTCCATTATCTGCATTAGTGTCGCCAGAACCAAATCCTGGAATTACACTAATGCCACTGTAGACTATTGGATCCTGATCTCCGATTGTGAATTCATTAGTTACATCATCAAATGCAATTGTTTTAGCTATATTGTTTGCTGGCAAGGTAACGTCACATGTTTCGATGCCGTCACGAGTAGCGTTCCATAGACCAACTGCATACTGTGCTGCTACTTCACTTATGCAGTTTCGCAAATCTGCATTACATGCTGATATTGCTGCATTCTTCTTATACTTCGTAAACTGCGGAATCGCAATCGCTGCCAGAATACCAATAATCGCCACGACGATCAAAAGTTCGACCAGGGTGAAGCCTTTTTCATTCTTTCTGAACCGGTTCATACAATCCTCCAATAAAGTTGGGTTGAAATATCCATGCTTGTGAGGAGCGACTATCACTATCCGTGCCAAGATGTCATTTCTTTTGTTTTGTCTTTGCCGGACGGAGTGGGCAACAGCCAGGCGACCTGACCCAAAGTCATTCCAGCGAAGGCGGGTCATGTCGGGCGATGGCGCGAAATGCATCTTTTTCAGCAGGTTGGCAAAGTCATGGATCCCCGCCTTCGCGGGGATGACTGTCGTGGCGGGGGGGTCTTTTTTCTGTTGAAGAGGGAAATTTGTGTGTTGCAATGGTAGCCGGAACAGGGAAACCGGCGCGGAATCAGTTTCGGGCTGACAAAATTTGTCAGTTGAAGCCCATTTTTGGGCCGGCTTGTCCGTTTTGATCAAATGCCAGAAAAAGCCTTACTCACTGCACGCCTGTTCACCGCAATTCGTTTTGAAGTTCACCGGGAGAAACGATGCGCACTCCAGGCACAAGGGATTGAAGTTCAAGCAGATGCCTGTCCCCGGAAACAAGAAATGCAGCCCCCGTCTGTCTGGCCAAGTGGATGAAAATTGCGTCATCCCTGTCACGCAAGAATTCCAGCCCATCACTGCACGCGGAGAGCTTCACCGTCCGCGCCCAGGGCAGAAACTCGCCAAGCAGGCTTTCGATTTCTTCCTTTTCCAGCCGGAACTTGGGGTAGGCGAGTACGCGCACCAGCTCCCGCACCGTCTCCCCGCACACAAGGGGCTCGATGCTTCCCTCCTGCCAGGCCCGCCGCAGCCAGCTCATCCTTCCGGAAGAAAAAATGAGCGCCGACACGAGACAATTGGTGCCCAGCACAACACTCAATCCTGTCATGCGCGTTCCCGACGCGCCCAGGCCACGGCATCCTCAACATCGCTCTGGGAAATCCCCAGAGCAGCGAGCTTGTTTCGCACCAAATCCGCTGGCTGAACCCGCATGGGAGTGAGCATGATACGCCCATTTTCAATCTGCACTTCAAAATACTGCGTCTGGTCGACCTGCTCAACAATGGCCTTGGGCAGGGTGATCTGATTTTTGCTGGTCAGTTTGGCGAGCATGGGTCTCTCCTTGTTTCGAGAAAGTAATGATCCCTTACTTTGCTATAAAGCCACGAACACGAGCGGTCAAGCACGCATGTCCATTTCACCCCGCACTCACGCCCTTCCGTCAAGCTGCCTGCGGCCCATCCTTGACTTGCGCCCCAGATGACCTAAATCAGAAGGGGTTGATTTCAGCTTATAAGGCATCAGGACGCGCCTCTCTCTTGAAACTTCAAAATACCCTGCTCTGCCAAACCCCATCAACAGCAAAAAACATAACAATAACGTGGAGGAACAATGAATTTCCAGACTGTTTCCCAGACCCGCACCGATGTGCAGGCGACCAACCTATTTCTGCGCGGGGTCTACAATTGGATGAGCCTGGGGCTGGGGCTGACCGCCGTGGTTGCCTATGCCGTGGCCACCACTCCCGCCATTGCCCAGGCCATCTTTGCCAATCCCATCATTTTCTGGGGTCTGATCATCGCCCAGTTTGGCATGGTCCTGGCCATCTCCGGGGCCGTGCATCGCATGTCCGCCTTCACCGCCACGGGGCTTTTTCTCCTCTACAGCGCATTGAACGGTGCCACGCTGTCGTCCATCCTCATGGTCTACACGGCGGCCTCCATCTTCAAGGCCTTCATCGTCTGCACCGGCATGTTCGCGGCCATGAGCGTATACGGAGCCACCACCAAGAAGGACCTGACCGGCTGGGGCAGCTTTTTGTTCATGGGCCTCATCGGCATCATCATCGCCTCCATCGTCAACATCTTCATGGCCAGCTCCGCCCTTGATTTCGTCATCAGCGGCATCGGCGTGCTGATCTTCACCGGCCTGACCGCCTACGACACCCAGAAACTCAAGGTGATGGGCGAGTCCGCGCCCATGGACGACACCCTGGCCGTCCGCCGCGGGACCATCCTCGGTGCGCTGACCCTTTACCTGGATTTCATCAACCTGTTTCTCTTTTTGCTGCGATTCTTCGGATCTTCCCGAAATTAATCCCGGGGCGGCCGCAAGCCGCCCTTTTCCTTTTTCGGCGCCTAAATCATGACTCCTGACCGCATCTCTCGTCTGCAAAGCCAGTTTCCGCATTTTTTGGGCCCCTTAAGCAAGGCCTATGCCCGACTGATGCGTCTGCGTGCCAGGCTTTTCGCTTCAGGCAAGCGCGCCTCCTGGCGGCCTCCGGCGCCCTGCATCAGCGTCGGCAACATCTCCTGGGGCGGCACGGGCAAGACCCCGGTCGTGTCCTGGCTGCTGGACTGGGCTCGCGACGAGGGCCTTCGCCCCACGGTGCTGACTCGCGGCTATGGCGGCAAACCGCCGCACCTGCCCTATGCGGTGCAGCTCTTAAGCCCGCCTCATGAAGCGGGTGACGAACCGCTGCTCTTGAAGCGTACCCACCCCCAGGCCCAGATCCTGGTCGACCCCAACCGGGTGCGGGCCGGCAAGATCGCGGCCAGAAAAATGGCCGATCTTTTCGTCCTCGACGACGGGTATCAGCACCTGCGCGTCCAGCGCGACCTGAACCTGTGCCTGCTGTGCCCGCGCGATCTGGATGAGGAATGGAACCGGGTCATCCCGGCCGGGTCGTGGCGCGAGGACGTTTCCGCTCTGTCCCGGGCGGACGCGTTTCTGATCAACACCATGTTTGACACCGACGACGGCTGCCTGGAGACGGTCGCGCACATCAAGCTGGCCATCCTCGGCAAGCCCATCTTCTTTTTCCGGGTCACAGCCCGCGGCGTGGCCAACGCCCTGACCGGCGAAACGCTCGACACGCTGAGCGGCCAGCGTTTCCTGCTGGTCACCGCCATCGCCAATCCGGACAAAGTGTGTCAGACGTGCAAGAACGATCTCGGGGAAAAGCCGGTTCGCCACCTGATCTACCCCGATCATCATCCCTTTGGCCTGTCCGACTGGCAAGCCATTGTCGCGGCCGCCGAACGCAACGACTGCGCCCACATCGTCTGCACGCCCAAGGACGCCGTCAAGCTGGCTCCCTTTGCCGATGAACGGCTGTGGACGCCGCAGCTGACCACCTCTTTTTCAACCGCCGGGCCCATTTCCTTTCGCGACTGGCTCAGCGATCGATTTCACAACCTACCATGGACTTTACATGCCCCCGAAAAAACAAGCTAAACCACTCAAATTTTCCAAGAAAAACCTTCTTGCCGCCCTGCACCAATCCGGCGCACCGCTGCGCAGCAAGAACATCTACGATATGTTCGGCGCCGACGCCTCCCTCAAGAAAGTCATCAAAGCAACGTTGGCCCAGATGGTCGAGAGCGGCGATATCGTGCAGATGGGCAAGAGCTACGGCCTCCTGGACAACCTGCAGCGCATGACCGGCACCCTTGACGTGCGCCGCTCCGGAGTGGGGTACCTCATTGCCGATGACAGGAAGCAAAAAGACCTCTTCATCCACCCCAGCAATTTCGGCGGAGCCTGGCCCGGAGACAAGGTCATCGCCGTGGTCGACAGCACGCGCAAAAAAGACTCCCCGGAAGGACGCGTTGTGGAAGTTTTGGACCGTGCCACACGTGAACTGCTGGTCCGGGTCAGCCGGCGCATCCAGCAAGACAGCTATTTCTGCCATCCCACGGACTCGCGCATGCCCTTCTACACCGTAGTTGATACCAGCGGCATTCCCAACCCTGAAAAAGGCGACATCTTAAGCGTAGCCCCGGTCGAGGAGCAAGAAAAAGGGATTTGGCGCTGTACGGCCCTGCGCCGCCTGGGCGAGGAGCGGGACCTGGCCACCCAGGAACTGCTGGTCAAGACCGGCTATTCCATCCCCGAGATTTTCCCCGTTCCCGCGCTGCGTCAGGCCGAAGGCCTGCCTGATGCGCCTTCGGCCGAGGACTGGGCAGACCGCAACGATTTGCGCAAGCTCGCCCTGGTAACCATCGACGGCGAGACGGCCAAGGATTTCGACGACGCGGTCTATGTCGAACGGCAGGAGAACGGCTATCGGCTGATGGTGGCCATCGCCGACGTGGCCCACTACGTGCCCGAAGGCTCGCCCCTGGACGTGGAGGCCCTGGCCCGCGGCAATTCCTATTATTTCCCGCTCTCCGTGGAACCCATGTTCCCCGAAGCCCTGTCCAACGGACTGTGCAGCCTGCGCCCAAAAGTGGCGCGATTGGCCATGGTGGTGGACACGCCCTATTCGATGGACGGCGAACCCGGCACGCCGCGGCTCTACAATGCCGTGATCATGAGCCAGGCCCGCCTGACCTACAACCAGGTGCAGGCCGCGCTGGACGGCTCGCCGGACCAGGACACGGCCCCGCTTCTGCCCATGCTGCGCGACGCCGAGGAATTGGCCCAAATCTTCATGAAGCGGCGCATGGAACGCGGCTGCCTGGACTTCGACATCCCCGAGGCTCAGGTCCGCGTAATTGAGGACATCGTCAGCGTCCACGCCGGAACGCGCCTCTTCAGCCACCGCCTGATCGAGGAGTTCATGATCGCGGCCAACGAACGCGTGGCCGAATACATGGGTGCGCGCCAGCGTGTCTTCCCGTACCGCATCCACCCCCAGCCCGATGAAAAAAAGCTGGAGACCCTGCTGCGCATGCTTTCGCACACCAGCCTGGTGGACCGACTGCCCCGGGAAATGAATCAGATGGGCCTGCAGCAGGTTTCCCACGCGGCCAAGGGCACCGACATCGAGTATCTGGTCAACCGCCTCATCCTGCGCACCATGATGCAGGCTCAGTATTCGCCGGAGAACGATGGCCATTACGGGCTGGCGTCGGTCGCGTATTGCCACTTCACCTCGCCCATCCGCCGCTACGCGGACTTGCTGGTGCACCGCAGTCTGAAAAGGCTGATCGCGGGTGAGCCGGAAAAAATGAGCATGGGCGACGTGCAGGGCATCTGCGAAGGGCTGAACGCGCTGGAACGCAAAGCCATGGAGGCGGAGCGGGAGATTCAGAAGAGATCGGCCATTCTGGCTCTGGAGGATCGGATCGGGGAGGAGATGCGCGGGGTTGTTTCAGGAGTGGCCGATTTCGGCTTCTGGGTGGAGCTTCTGGACATGCCAGTGGACGGACTGGTGCGGCTTGCGACCCTGGACGACTTCTACGTCTTCGACCCCGAGCGCCAGGATCTCCTGGGCCAGCGCACAGGCAAAACCTTCGCCATGGGCCAGACCCTGAACGTGATCCTCGAAGCCGTGAGCCTGGAGCGGGTGGAGATCAACTTCACGTTGCCGTAAAGGTTGCGCGGTAAGTTGCAGAATTTTTACTCAAGAGAGCTATCACATACTGAGTCTTGCCCATTCCCGCTGACTCAGCATCAATGTAGGCGTCTTATTCACCGAGTCATTCCCGCGAAGGCGGGAATCCATCTTCGGTGATGCAAAGATCAAAGGCATGGATCCCCGCCTTCGCGGGGATGACACCGAAAGAAGGCCCTAACGCTTCGTCATTCCCGCGCAGGCGGGAATCCATCTTCGGTGATGCAAAGATCAAAGGCATGAATCCCCGCCTTCGCGGGGAT
>Ga0180007_10002939_pt1 | contig 19671 bp, 25 predicted proteins | sample MM_PC_MetaG_FD_121122 | JGI IMG/M metagenome (GOLD analysis project Ga0180007, IMG submission 121122) | Groundwater microbial communities from the Aspo Hard Rock Laboratory (HRL) deep subsurface site, Sweden - MM_PC_MetaG | ecosystem: Environmental > Aquatic > Deep subsurface > Groundwater... | reverse complement strand
TTCTACAAGTTTCCTATTTTATTTTATGATACAATCACTTCAGCCGAGTCAAACCCTATTTTCTCTCCTGGGCATTATCTACCCGATGAGGTCATATAAAGATGCCGAACATTAAACTGGAAAATGCTCCCACGATAAAACTTATTTTATCTCCTTCATCGCATCAACAACTTTTTTCACAGCCAGAATATAAGCACCCATTCTCATATCGGTCTTAAACTCCTTCATAGCATCCCAGGACTGATCAAAGGCACTCACGATTTTTCCCTTCAGTTTTGCGAAGACATCATCTTTTTCCCACTTCTCGCCTGCTCTGTTTTGCAGCCATTCAAAGTACGATACAGTAACACCTCCGGAATTTGCTAGCACATCCGGAACTACGATTATCCCCTTCTTATTCAACACCTCATCAGCCTCAGGAGTTATAGGTCCATTTGCCATCTCTATGATGTACTTTGCCTTTATATTTTGAGCATTTTCATCTGTGATGACGTTCTCTATTGCTCCTGGCACCAGTACATCTACTGCCAGTTCAAGAAGTTCCGCGTTCGAAATTCCCTGGGCATTTGTATAACCAGCAAACGATCCTTTTGATTCTTTGTATTTCGTCGCATCTTCAATGTCTAGCCCCTCTTTATTTATGATTGCACTTTTTGAATCGCTTAATGTGATAACTTTAAATCCAAGTTCGGAAGCAAGCCTAGCAAAATAGTAGCCGACATTTCCAGAACCTTGAACTGCAACAGTTGTTTCAGCTGGTTTTAAACCTTCTTTCTCAGCTAGCCTTTCCAGGATATATATGCCACCCAACCCCGTCGCTTCTGTTCTTCCCTCCGAACCACCATTTTCTACAGGCTTTCCTGTAAAAGTCGCTATTAGATCATTCTTTTTGCATTCACAACTATTAACTTTACATTCTTCATTTTTAATTTTTATGAACTCATCCACCATCCAAGACATGATCTCCGGAGTTGTGTACATATCGGGAGCTGGAATATCTTTGTCAGGGCCAATTATCTCATGAATAGCGCGTACATACGCGCGTGATATTCTCTCCAATTCTCCTTCGGACAAATCCTTTGTTTCAGCTATCACACCTCCTTTTCCCCCGCCAAGCGGGATATCTGCTATAGCACACTTCCAGCTCATCCACATCGAGAGTGCTTTCACTTCAGACTCGCTTACTTCTGTACTAAATCTGATCCCGCCCTTGTAAGGACCGCGGGCATTGTTATGCTGTGAGCGAAAACCTTTAAAAGTCCTGACACTCCCATCATCCATCTTGACTGTAAAGTTTACTTCAAGAAATTTATCAGGAACTTTTAACCTGTCTAGACTTGATTTATCAAGTCTTAATATTTCAGAAACGCGTTCAAGCTGCTTAACTGCATTTTTATACGGATCATTCATCTTTTGAATTAACTAAATTTAACTTAATTAACAATCAATTAACTGTATTCTATAGTAATTCGACAAATTTCAGCACATCCCTCACAAATTTTATCTTTTCTTTACGAATCAAATAATTCTTACGAGTACCGCATTTGATCTCACTTACAATTCCCCCATCACGAAGTGTCTTCATATGGTAAGAGAGGAGATTCTTGGGAATCTCAAGCTTGTCGATCAGATCACACCCACAGATATCATCTCCACATTTATATAAAGATCTGAGTATCAACAGTTTGTTCTCATTAAATAGCCATAAGTTTTTCATTCTGAGAAGTTCAAATTAGTTTGAACAAGCTTATTCTTATAGATTTTAATTGTCAAGTATTTCTCAGAAAATTTTTCTAATTGCAGCTATAAAGGAGCTCTCAAGAGTATCCTGATGCTGATTATTCTTTATAGGAAGAGCACAAATCACAGAGGTGTATTCCGGAGCTTTCTCGTCCCTGTACCATTTTAATTTCTTTTGAAATACTTGTTTCATCAGATCGTCACAATCAACACCTAGTGACTCCAGACTATATCTTCGCTTTGAAGGATATTTACAAGGCTTTTCTATTTTCAACTGACACGATCTGCATAATTTGCACGCCCCAGTCCCCAAATACTTTGTGTCGAAGTTTTGTTCAAGAATTCGCATTAGTTTTTCGATTCTAGATTTCAGAATAGAGTTTGCAATTCTAATCTTCAAATATTCTTTATAGTTAGTCTGATTAAACTGTGATAGCTCTAATGTGAATGCAACAATAAACAGACGGCTGTAATTCTTTAAATAATCTTCAAAATGAGGAGAATACGGCGGGCAACTATATTTATTGCCATAATTGGAACAGCCGTCTTTGCACATTTGGATAAATAGAACTTTATCGACCGCAACCTCGGACTTTTCTACTATTCCGTAATAATAATCTATCAACAGTTCATGTTTTGGAGTTTTGATAGTAAGAGTCTTCATCGTAGAATGCGGCCACCTGTCTGCCGACGGGTAGACTGGCCGAATAAATATTATATTTTCACCAATTTATCGGATGCTGTCTGTGTCCGTATTCTACACTTTACACTCTACATTCTAAACCGGTTCATCTATACTCTTCCACAAAAGCAGGGAGGCATAACTTCTATACGGCAACCATCTCTTGCTTATTTTGAGAATTCTGTCATGCAGTGTTTTTGTTTCCCGCAGTTGGTAGAGCTTCACAACTCCTTTCCGAAGTCCCAAGTCTCCAACTGAGAAAACATCCTTACGTCCGAGAGTGAAGATCAGAAACATTTCAGCTGTCCAGCTCCCAATTCCCTTTACTTGAATAAGACATTCCGATATTTCTCCATCCGACATTAAGGAAAACTTCTCATAAGGAATTCTTTTCGAATGAGTCAGCTCAGATAAATTTTTTATAGCACGGACTTTTGACCAGGCCATGCCTGCGTCTCTTAAGGCCTGATCCTCAAGAGTAAGTATCTTTTTTACATTTGGTTTTCCTGATCTGAATAAGCTATGAAACCTGGTCCGAATTGCTTTCGCTGCATATCCTGATAGCTGCTGGCCTATTATTTCCCTGCAAAGCTTTGGAAAATAACTCGTGTAATCAGACTCCCCTTCAACCGGAATTACGCCGTACCGCTGCACTAGGGAATACATCTTATCATCGTTTTGTTTGAAGTGATTTGTGATCTTTTTTGACATAAGTAGTAATAAAGTAATTAGAGAATAAGATAAACAGATAACTAAAATCTCTCTTAGCTTCACCAAGTTACTAAATTATCTATTTATCTAATTATCTAGCTTCTTGTTTTGAGTTTTAAGTTTTTACATTTGAGATCTAAATTTAGGTTCTTATCTCCTCCTCCAGACACTTGATCTTCTCCCCCCTTTCTCTTCTCCACCACAGGTCAGCTCAAAAGTAGTGAACCGCAAGTTTGGTGTGTTTGCCAAACTTATTATTTAAAAAGGAAAGCACTCGCTTCTCGGATAAAACCTGTTTTGATTTAAAAAATATCCTTGAATACAACTTCCGCTCCCAATTTGGGACATGTTTCAGTTCTGCATATCGATGTAAGCAGTCTCCAAGGATATACTGAGTCGTAGCGATTCCGATCCCGGGGATACTCAGGAGCCGGCTTTCCTGCTCTTCCTCTGGGAAGTTTCTAAGTTTCACCTCATCAATTTCCTGATTTGCAAAAAGTCTGGAAATGTCCAGTAAAGCTTTTGCTCTATATCCAAGCTTGAGGTTTCTCAGCTCTTTATCTGATGATTGCAGAATTTCTTTTGGATCCCAAAAACTGGAAAAATACCTGTTATCAAATTTCACACTTTTTCCAAACCGATCAAAAAGAGATTGCATCATTTTAATTGTTCTGTGAATAGGTGCATTTTGAAGCACAATACCTATAACAAAATATTCATATAATGATCCTTGGTGGAAAATCCGCATCCCCTTATATTTGCTGATAATGCTTTCCAGTAACGGTTCAGGACCTGCAGTTTTATAGAATTCTTTTAGGTCATAATCTAGATTATATCGCCAGACTATCTCTGTCTTGAGTGATTCAACAAAGGTTTCAGTTAATTTATTCTTCGAGAAAATGGTCAATTTTACTTTTGGCTTTGGTGAGGATGACTTGTTCTCAAACTTTAGTCCGAGAAGTTTTCCTTGCCACAAAAAAGTCTGCCATTTAAAACTACTTTTCCATTTTACATCTGAAGTTTTAAAATGAGATGGATTATAAAAACTGTAATCAAAGTGAAATGGTGGCTTGGGGAAAAAGTATATCTCTATCTTTTCGTTCAGAGTTAATGACAGAGTCTCCCGCTTAAATTTCTGTATATCTATAATATGTTCTTTGTCATGCCAGGACAGATCTAGGATAGAGTCTAAAGTAAGCCTTGGCTGTTTACTGCCGTGATAGTTGTTCCAAATGAAGCCCTGAGTATTAGCTCCTTTGATTTGTTTTATCGACAATGATTTCAAAAACCTTGAAATTGCCTCGCGGCTTTTGAAGAATCTTTTTAGTAACAGTTCGCGTGACAGTTTTGAGTAGAGCTTTACAAATTTCTCGTTATAAACCCTATCTTCAAAACCATCATATTCCGGCCGCTTCCTCTTCAGAAAGTCCTTTGCAGCTTTGAGGCAACCTTCATCCCAGCCGATCAGATGAGCCAATAGATCGTGAAGCGTCCAATTCCAGTCTTTTCTAAGCTTCTTCTCCCAATCTCTTTCCCGAACAGAAAGTAATTCGTAAGTAAGATCCTTATAGCTCTTTTCGATCCTTTCTCTTATTTCCGTTTTAGATAAGGGTTTATCTCTCATTGTAGAAATCGGTCGAATCTCGATAAGTTTTAAATATACAATATAAATGTGGCCAGCCTGCCTATCGGTAGACAGGCGGCCGCATTCTACAGCTTCAAGCTGTTCATTCCCCTCCACTCAATGATCTGCAGAATGTGAGTCTCGTCGTGCGGATAGTCAAAGTAATAGTCAAGATTGATATGAACTCTGCCCCATCTTACTCCATAATCCGTTGACAAATCCGAAGCACAGTCGTTCTCTATTGTTTCTATAAGTTTCCGCCTATTTTCTGAAAGCTCTTTGAATATTTTTCCGATAGTATATTCTTTCCTCTGTTCGATAAACATCTTGTTCATAGCATCGACTCTTTTCTCGAGTTCCGGGTAACCGGTCGTCCCCTTAAACATTGTCGGGAGTTTCCCATAAATTATAGACTTGATTATATTCACATCTTCCCCATCCCAAGCTGCAAGATGAGCTAAAATTTCCCGCACTCCCCAGAACCCAAACCACTTAGCCTTCATCTCTTCCTCTGTTAGGCCCTCTACTGCCTTCATCAAACCAAAGTAACCAGCCTTAAGTCTGATGATGAGTTCTTTGCAAAGCATATGAGTTTTGTAATATGTTAAATGTTAAATTGTTTAATGGCTACATTGTTAAATGGCTGGGTTATCAACTGCTAAGTTTAATTCTCCAACTACAAAATCTTTTCTACCACCTATTTTCTTAAATCCTTCTTTCTCAAACATACTCCAGTAACCTGAGGAGTAATTTGCTGCATCCTCCAAACTTCCACAAGCTTGCATTCTTTTTATTCCCTTTTTAGATAAAACATCAATAACAGCTTTAAGCAATTGTTTTCCCAGACCCTTTCCCTGGTAATCTTTCAGAACTGCAATACAGCTGATATACCAGGCATCTGTATTTGTACTTCCCTCCGAAAGTTCTTCAAGTTTTATAAACTCTCTCTTAGGAGCAAACTGAGCATAACCCACAGGCTTTTTATCATAGTAAAGAATCAATCCTCCACTGAGTCCGTACTTTTGCGTCATCATTTCAAACCACTCCCTCTTGTTCTTTGCAGTTCTTCCGCTTTTTGACATCATATAGTACATACATTTGTCACAATCGTAGTGTTTTTTCTTATCCATCACAGGGATGTCTTTATAATTATCCTTTTCGACCTTTTCTATTCTCAAACTTGCTGTCATGTATTTATTGTGTCTAATTTATAAATTTGTTGGAATATGCTTCAAGATCATTTCCCTCACTATCCCTGAACTCAATCACCCAGTTCCTGCCAATTTTAGTCAGTGGATAAACTAATTTCACCTTCAATTTATTTAGATGATTAAGAAATTCTTTTATGGAATCGACTTTTATACTCAAAAGACAATTATCGCCATATTTTACACTCTCTTTTACTCTATTATTTGCAAACAAACCAATTCTAAAATCTCCAAATTTCATAACGCTATAAATCTCATCCTTTTTCAAACACTTCCTGAGAAATAGGCTCTCGTAAAACTTTACAGCCCTATCCATGTTCTTGACACATAAATATGCAGAATCAATTTTGAATTTCATTCGTGAATTCTTCATCTGTATTTAGGTTATACTGAATTCTATTTTGGTATCTAGCTTCTTCTGGATTTTCGACTTTCGAGATATCCATCTTTTATGAGGTCAAGAGGTTAACTAGTTAAATTATAACAGTTTTAGCGGAAAATGTTCATTCAGTTCCTGAACTAACCAACTACATTCCTACCTTATCATTTCACTATTCTACTACTTCACTATTTAACTACTTTGCTTCTTTATTAATACGCCACTGTATACGTCCTGTGATACGGCAGTTTATCCCTATCAAGTCTTTGCGCTAGATTCCAGAGCATACCATCTATATACGAAGCTGTAACATTAGGGAAACTAGAAGTAAGCCCTCTTCTGATGTACTCAACCGCCCAGATTGTAGCTGCTCTAATCTCAACTTCTTCCTCTGAGTTTGCTTTCATAAGCTGGAAATTATCTATCTTTTCTGCAAGTGTTTTAGAATACTTCAGAATCCCAAGACTTCTAAGTATCTGCGGAATCTTGTAATCGGCAAAGGCTGAGAGTTTGTCTAGATTTTTTAAGGGCTGTTTTCCGTTTGATATTAAAATATCGTTGACCATTTTTGAATTTAACTGCGCTCGTTTAAAAAAATACACTTGCTTTCCCTTATATAGTGAAACATCTCTAAAATTCCGGAAGCTATCAATCAGTAACTCTGCCATACGAACAGCATCAAACTTAGATTCATCAAATAAATTAATAAATCTTCCCTCAAACTTTTTCACCAACACATGTCCTGCCTCATTCAGACACTTTAACCTTTCATGAAGAAGTGAAATTTCAACATTTCCTTTAAGAATTTCTCTGAAGTCTTCAAGCTTCAATTTAGAGAGGTACTTTCCTTCGAAAATGTCCTGGTCTCGTCTGGCTTCGTTCTCAAGTGCTCGAAACAGAGCAATCGCTCCATCAAGTTTGTCATCAGCGATTGTCCATTTCTCTTTCCCCTTCATGGCAAAAAAGCAGTAATTTAATGTATTAAAGAGAAAGGTCAATTCTAAAAGCTTCTCAAGTGGCCACTCATATTTCACAAGCCGTATCTCAGAAACAGCTAAGTCACTACGTTTTACGTCGGCAGCCAGCTTTGAAATATTTGGGGGGATGATTGAAACGTGCTGGAAATTTTCAAGAACGTATTTTGTTGATGGAAGAACTTTCTTTATCATTTAAACATTTTCAAGAATTCATCCGGGTTTTCTACTTTCGAAATCATTGAGGCTACTGGCCAGTCATCTATCGGCTCTGTTGAAAAAATCTGTTTATTCTTCGCTTTGGCATAACCAATTTCCATACAAACTCCTTTGCCCACATAACCCCTTTTGGAAATCACATAAACAATATCCGCCCGGTCAATTTTCCTTAAATGCTTCCTTGAAACTCTTCCGGCTATTTGAACCCCTTTGCTGCGCGAATATTTACCTAAGTTTCTCAAAGTAAGTTTATCCCCTTTTCTAATCCAAAAAGCCTCGTCTGGATAAGGGAGCAATGCCTTTACCCTATACGCCTTAAACAACTTTCTCAACTGCACCTGTTCTTTATAAAACTTGAAGCTGCTGCATACACAGACTGTTTTCATATAGACATTACTAAGAATTTAATTGTAAATAAGCTGTCGCAACAGCCTCAGCTAAGTGATCCACTCGACTGCGCTGTCCTTTGGTAAGAAAACTAACCACATCTTTTTCCTCAAGACCAAATTTCTGCTGCAGATAAATTCCCAATTCTTTCTCATTCTGAGTGACATATCTTGCGATTTCTTCTGGAACATTCGAACCATTGGATATAGATACTTGTCTTTCTCCCTTTTTGTTCTCAATCATACAGGCACCAAGGTCTATGTAATACTTTCCTATATTTACAAGCCCGGACTCAATAGCTACAAGCAAATCATAGTCTTTCTCACTTTTCTTCAAACCGTTTAACCTATTTTCTGCACCAAGCAGGATCTGATCGAACCCAATTGGCTGATCAGCTATTTGTGAGTTTACCTTCCTTCCAACTACATTCGCCTTGAAGCCAACTGATTTCAATCCTGAAGAAACTGCAGTTATCTTCGGCCTGCTGTTTGAAGCGACATAAACACTTGGCAGAGACTTAAAATACTGGAAAATCTTTTGAACATTCCCATGGATAATAATGGGCTTCATAGCCATGATCTCTGTTTTGTAAGAAAGATCCTCTGGTATAGGATTATAGAGAAATACAGGTCGGTTGTTCACATATGCAAAACCTATTTCAAGAAAAACATTTCCTCCGATATAATTCTTAATACAATTCTTCTCCAGGTTTATAACAAGAATTGCATCTGACACAAGAATCTTCTGATAATAATCTTTTATGAGATTGTACTCTATCTTTCTTTTTGCATCCTCTTCATAAGTAAGACTCTCTTTAATCGCCTTGTCATTTCCACCATAGCCTTTCGGGATATATGTCTGAATTTCCTGAGCTTCTAGTCTCTGCTGGACCTTAACTATTTCGGGGTAAAATGAAATACTTCCACAAATAGCAATTGTCATCGTAATGCGAAACTAAACTAAGTAATTTAGCATTTATTTCTACACAACACCCTAATTTTAACCAATCCAAACTGCAAATCTAAAACTTATCCGTAATATGAATACTCTCATTGAAACTCATACTGCTTTTCTCAGCCTCAAGTAACCCATATATTTCTTCAAATTCTTCAAGCGGTTTGACCACTTTCTTTGCAATTTCTTCTTCCTTGACCCATTCATATTTCCCTTCTTCACATCCAATTAGTTTTCCCGTCGGATTTTCAAACTTGAATATAAACATTACCTTGTCTTCCAGAAGTTCATTCTTTTTTGATAAGACCTTATAATGTCTTATCCCTATCAGGTTTCCCTCCCCTTCAAGATTAGTTTCTTCTTTGAGTCCGCGTTTAGCAGCATCTTCTATGTTTTCACCAAACCAAACTTTCTCAGTTGGAAAGCCCTGACAACCAAAAAACGGATTCTTTTTACGAGTATAAATCACATATTCTTTCGAAGAATTTCGTGTCCGGACACAGCAGATCACTGTAGTAAGCTTGGGTTGAATCTTCATCTCACTAGTCCGTGTACGCATTCTATTGGCATACTCTTTGCCAGCTTGGGTGAGTTCGTACAAGCCGTTATCTAATTTCTTTATCAAGTCTTCTCGCAGGAGAGCATCTAGATGATATGTGAAATGACTCCCCTCGATTTCCTCCGCCTTGAGCTTTGAATATCGAAGCCGCTTTGAAAACAAAAGCTTTCTAAGAATATCAAGTTTTATCTCATGTACATCTGTCACAGATTTTAGAAGAATTTAAAAGCTAACTCTTTCTCTTTCTCTTTCTCGACTAATTCCGATTTTAAAGGGTCTTGAAAATTAAATCTAGTAAAAAGATTTTACCTGTGTAAAGATCGTATTTTTACAGAACAATCTACTTCTATTTATTGCAGTTTGACTACTTCAAAGATAGCGGAAGAACTTATTCACGGATCAGGAGTATGAACAAGAAGTAAATACATCTCATTGTTTGCTTCTGGTGTTAAATATCCTCTTAAATATCTCATAGGTCCTCTAACCAACATCCCTAAATTCGTTATAGCTAGAATAAATTTTAAGTTCTGAGGCTTTTCGATATTAAAGCCGATATCCTTAAGTTTATCCAAAATCTGATCTGTACCTAATCCTGATCCCCAAACTTGTTCTAGCTGTGTATTTGTGGTTTCCATAATCAGTCGCATTCCCTCCCACTTCCCCATGGCCTCCTGAAGCAACTTTACTGCTGTTTCACCTCTTTGTTCACCTCCGATATCATTCACGATGTAAAGTGAAGATAGTGCATAGTTCGAACCGAAAACCCTATGCGCTCTGATAAGACCTACCACTTTTCCCTCAACAACTGCAAGTATGGCATGTCCCTTAGCAATATCTGCTCGAAGCTCACGCTCTCCGATTCTTGTCAAATATGGGACATCTAAATCACAAACTGTCTTTATAAATCCATCTAAAGCTTCCTGATTTAAATCTCCCAAACCAATATTACATACGGATTGTTCCTCCATAATCTCGTGATAAATAGCAAATGTATTATATCAACATCTATTATTGATATCTAACTAAAAGATGAAAGTGCGAAAACATGTCACAACAAAAAGAATTCATTACTTGTTATTTCTCTACTTGAGGGAAATGGAAAAATAATACTTGTGAACGGGGTAAATTAGGATGTTATTGGTCTGTATAAGACGATCAGTGCGTGACAAATAAAAAAGACCCCAAACACATGGGAGTCTTTCTTATTTTTTTATCGTTCTTTACTCTTCCTCTTCCTTAGTTTCTTCTCCATCTGTCGAGGGCTCATCAGTTGAAGTTTCTTCCTCCTCGGTCGAAGATTCATCAAAAGCAGCTTCTTCCTCTTCAGCGGAGGCTTCTCCGCCATCCATAGGATCTTTTGCTTCCTCATCCTTGACAGGTGGGTCTTGAGGATCTTTGGGAGATGGAACTCCACATCCGCATGTATCGCACATAGGTTTATGGATAATAAGTTAACCCTAATATCATAAGTGGAAAGCCTCGCATTAAGTCAAGCAACGTTGTATCTAGGTCTCTCATATCAACAAATTATTAGAGCATTTCTTCCCCTTTGTCAATCATATCATCTCCAAGTGAATTTTTAAGTTCTTGAAGCAGTCCTCACAGGTTAGAACATTCAGCTCTTTTCCATCCTTTTTGATTGTAGTCTTTGTAAGTTTTATTACTGCTTTAAATTCAGATCCCTCTGCTTCAGCTTCTTCCCTGGCTTCTTTATATTTCCCATCCTCCGTTGCTAATTGTTTCGAACAAAAGAAACATACTTTTTTTGATATTTTAATTACTGTAACAATTTATTTAAATAGTACATTAGTATGGCATTTTCGGTTCATCAGTCCCACATTCTAGTTACCTCTCCCACCTCCATTTTCTCGCCGCACTTTGGGCAACTCCCATCCCAATCCACTAGATTTTCCCCTTCACATTCCTGACATACATTGAATCTATACTGCTTCTCCATCTCTGTCTTGTATCGTCCGCTCTCTTTGTCCAAACCAATGAAAACTCTGACTATATCTCCGCAGTCAGCACAAAGCTTGGATTTATAAAAAGCGACAAATCCTCTATCGATAATTCCCGGGGGAGGCATCTCCACCTCATATCCGCAAGAGTTGCATTTACACTTATGAATCGCTCCCATCTTTTTTAATTCCTTTCATTCTCGTTTCAAAGTACCAGGTATCAGTAGCTACAAGAACAATAAAGATAAATGCTAGTGCCAAAATAAAGAGTGCGATCAGAAGTGCTATTATCAAATCGATCTCAAATACAACCTTGCCCTCCTTATTCTTGATCACAAGAATTTTTGAGGAAACTTCTGTAAACAGACCACCCCAATTATTTTTTGTCTTGTCTGACGAAGATTTCTCTTTATTGTCCATTTATATAAATAAAGATTTAAAATATGATTAATGTTCTAGAATTTTTAACTTTACCTTGCTTTCTTCCGCAGTTATTTCAATCTCACCACCAACAGGAAATGTAAATTTGGGCTCAGTATGACCAAAGTCCGCGTTTGCAATAACAGGAATATTCTTCAGCTCTTCTTTCCTCTGGATCATTTTAAGCACAAGTTCATTCTTCGCATTACTTTCTTTTTGGAATCGACCAATCACAAGTCCCTTGACTCCTCTAAATTCATCCGTATGCATTAACGCCTGAAGTTCCATGTCAAAATGATGAAGCACAGTCTTCTTATCGTCCTCGAGAAATAGAATTGAGCCTTCTATACTTGGAAAATACTGCGTTCCTTTTAGTAGTGTAAATAATCGGATATTCCCGCCGACTAGAGTTCCTGAAGCTTCCCCCTCATTTATTACTAGATACCCTTCATTTTCGATCGGATTCCTGTTCTCCTGGTTCCTATACCACTCGTCATCAGTCCACTGTTTGCTTGGTTCGATTTCAAATGGTTGGTCATTCATTAGGCATTTCAAGAAATAATCAAGTGTATAGTCGAATTCTGACTTTTGGCCAAATGTAGAATAATGTGGCCCAGAGTAGTTAACCAATCCTGTTTTAGCATAGATTGCGTTATTGAGAGTTGTGATATCCGAGAAGCCGCAAAATACCTTGGGATTATTCTTGATAATTTCCCAATCGATGTGCTTGAGAAGCTGGTTGCTATTGAAGCCTCCAATAACTGTGATGATACCTTGAATGTCAGGATCGGAAAAAGCCCAATGCAGGTCATCGACTCGAGCTTCAACGCTTGTAGAATGAAACTCATCCCTCTCCTCAACGTGTTTGCCTAAAATCAATTTCAATCCTAGTTCGTCAAATCTCTCGTTTGCTATCCGCCTTGTTTCCTCCGAGATAATCTTCATGCTCCGCGAGGGTGCTATCACGGCAATCGTATCTCCTTTTTTTAGTTTTGACGGAAAGACTATTTCCATAGCATTAACCATAAATTAAAAACCTGTATTATCACACTTATTTTCTTTAAATGAGAATTTTACACGCATCGCTTCAAACATTAATCGTGGGTTCAACTTATCTATAACCATTTCCAGATCTTTAACGTCCTTGTCCCTTATCAGATTCAAAGTAAGCGAGCCAACCAGCTTTTCAACAATAGCAACCTCTGGACGGAAAATTTTATACTCAAATCTTTCTAACCACACAACTAGCGGTTTTAGCAACTCTTCAGACCCAGCTATTTTACCTTTGCTGGTTTTATAGATTATCTTGCCATCCTTTGAAACATCCTGCACATAAACGATATCTACCTGAAAGCCCTTTAACTTTGACTGAAAATATGAATCATCAGCATAAACAATCTCACCCCCTAATGAACTGACAACTTCCTTACAGCTTTTTAGTCCCTCCTCCGGTTTTTCCTTTCCAACGACAGTAATATCTAAATCATAAAATTCTCGATATTGTCTTCCCAGAAACCCTGAAATTCCAAGCCCTCCAGTTACTATTACCTCTAGCCCACCTGTCTGGAAAGAAGAAGATAATAAAGCTAACAATTTTAGCAACTGCTTATTTTTTATATGATTCTTCATTGACCTAATGCTTCTCCATAAACAGTATAAATTTCAGTATTCCCCCCTTTGACCAGTAGTTGTACTTATTATTCGGCGGGATAATAACCAAATCACCTTCACCGATCTCACTTTTTTGACCGCCAATTTCGACACATCCTTCGCCTTCTATTACAAAATAGATTCTTGGAATACCGGTTGATTCTCTTTCTCCATGTTCTCCATCCAATTCTCCATAAACCCAGATTCTCTCAGCCACTAACTCATCTATATGGTATTTCCTGCCGACAATTGACTGCTGCTTAAAATTTTCTGTCTGTGATTTTTTTATGATCATAATGAAATATGTAAATTCAACTAATGTTATAAGATAAAGCTTCTCCAATGAGTTATCCGTCTGTACATTTTAAACTTGCCTTACTCCTCGTAATATTCCCGTAACTCGTTATATGCTTTTTCAAAAATATCGAATTTCATTCCTCCTCTTCTCTTTGCTATCTCCCTTGCCTTGGATGTATACAAAGTTATTTTGCTGACACTTTTAAATAGTTTGGCTATTTCATACAGTGACTTGAGCTCCGGGTGAGTAGCTTCCCCAAATTCAACACCTACACGAACACAGCCAAGCAGCCCTGCATATCCCATCTTTTCTAGTTGATCTGCATCATATACAACCTTTTCCTCAATTGATTCAGGTTCGATCGAAAATTCAAAACTCTTTCCTTTATGTGCAAGAATACATAGCCGGATTGCTTTCTTATCTTCCTTATTCCAATCTTCCAACCATTCTATACACTTTTCGGCTCCAAGTTTATGATGGATTGACGGATCGGGATCATACAAAAAACCTATATCATGCAAAACGATTGAAGGGAAAACAACTTCCATATTTGCTTTTTCTGCTTCCCCTATCCAAATCGCATTTATGATATCCCTATAAATATGATCCCAGTTATGAGCAACGGGACCCCTTTTCTCAAATTCTTTTTTAACCTTGTCGTATAGACTTTTGTTTCTATTTTTTTTCAGATATTTCTCTAAGCCTTTCATATTTAGAAGCTTTGATATAAATATTACCCCAATCTCTAAAAACTCACTTTCTTATCTCACATGATACTACAGTCGGGAGAAAAAATGTAATGTCAGCAGAAAACTTTGCAATAGCTATCCCCAAAAATTCGTTGTGAAACTACTGAGGGAAGAAACACATAAAGGCTGGATATATCACAAACGATTCAAAATATTCGCCAAAAGTTAATTTAGATTCATCTTCTTGATTTTGGGGATGTATTTAAAAACAGCTTCATCTGTGATGTCTTCGGGAGTCAAATCGATATTCTCGAATATTCTGTCCTGAATCTTATAAAGATGCTCTGCGTAATAATTGAACTGGCGCTCGTCTTTTGCTTCATCACAAACCTTTTTATTCAATCGGTAATGTACTCTGCCCTCTTCCATACGGTACTCTAAACCAGCGATGCCAAAAGGACTAACCCGTTGATCTGCGTAGACACAAATCATTTTCTCCATATCACCTGATTTATAGGCCTCATCCGCATTAGAAAACCTGGTAGCTTCTACCAGTTCAATCAGTCTATCTGACAAACCAATTTCTCTGCAAATATTCAATGTTGCTTCTTTTCCAACCCCATATTTCTTCCTGAAATCTTCCTGAATCTCACGCCAATACTCCAAAGGCTTTTTTCCCCACGTCCCCGGTATAAGACCAAGTTTTATAGTCACGATTTTTCCGACGTCATGCAAAGTAAGCGCCTTAATGATACTGTCATTATCAATCACCTCCTGGATGTGATCACATAGAAATGCCCCAACAGCAGAAACCTCGAGCATATGCTTCTGCATTCCAGGTAATAACCTATATTTTCTGTACACTTGGCTGACAGTCATTCCGTGATTATATAAAAATTGAGGCTAGATGTGAAGATATCCCTCGCATTCAAATAAAATTACCAAAACTTCGTTATTTTTCAAGAAACTTTTCCTCGCCCAAGACTTTAACATTTCCTGAATCTATTGTAACCACATCACCGTCTTTCAATAAACACAGCTTCCCCTTGGTCCACCTTTTTTCAATCTCTGAAAGCACAGCCTCTTCATAGTGAGGATAAATCTCGAAATCGACAAGACCAAGACCCGGAATCAGTGAACAGCCAGGCTCAGGTTCTCCTATGTACCACTCAGCACTATATTGTGTTTTCGCACAAATCATACTTCCAGCACTTGAACCAACATAGAGAGATCCTCTCTCCAGCAATTCCGGTAAAACTTTATCTAATCGTACTCGGCGTATCCAGTACAAAAGATATCCCGACATTCCACCAGCTACCCAAATAATATCTTTATCTTTGAGTCTCTCGACTGGATTCTCGAAAACAAGATTCTCCAGCTCAACTGTCTCAACACTCGCACCTAGAGACATTGCAACTTTAATAGATTCACCTCCTTTCCAAGCGCCAAAGAATTCTCCGTTTGCCGCAGTTGGTATGTATGCAATTGATTTATCTTTCAGACTTCCTCCTATAAACTGTTCCAGTTTCTTGATACTCTCTGGATGTTTCGCTTCTGAGGCAAGAAATAGTTTCATAGAGAAAATTAATATTTTATCTGTCAACATTATCTTATCTGAATAGTCCAAAGTCAAAGGCAGAAAACAAGATGGCTACGCCAGATCAATATTTACAACCACTTTGGATGAATTTTTCCTGTGCTTAACTATCAATAACTCGCCGAACTTTCTCGAAGAGATCTCTCGGATTTGGTTTTCGGTGATTTATTTCACTAAATTTGGTATTTGGATTTTTAAACTATTTGAATCAAAAGACGGAACACTGAAAGAAGCACCATACGAGCTAAGTATAGCACTCAAACCTTCGCCAGCCAGGTAATCGGGCATTTGAGCATAGTACCCATTTATGAATTCCTGTACATACTGAACATCTTGATACTTTTTGATTTCTGGAAGCTCAGATTTCAACGATTCAAAGTACTGGCTGTAAGCTTTTGCCTTGCTTTTGATTTTTCCATCTTGCTCAGCTGTCAGAACCTCTTTTCTGCTATCAACCAAATGCTGTAACGAGTCATACTGCTGCTTTACTTCATCAATAGTTGATTGATATACATCAAACTTATCTTCTATCTCTTCCGCATAATTCTCTGCATTATCAATTGCACTTTGAACATCTTCAGTGACTTCATCATAGAACTCCTCCGTAGCCGCTAAGGCCACATTGTACTCATCGATAAGCGCTTCTGTTTCCTGAGCCAAAACTAAGGCTTCGTAATAAAGATCATAGTAGTAATCTAGTTCATCCTCTAACTCGTTTATATAAGCATCCTCGTAAGTTGTACCTTCTGTGACAACGACTTCTTCGTTAGATGTATCCTCTTGCAGTTGTGCATTTTCGAGTTCTTCTATGGCTTCATCTAGTTCCGCATCTTTTTGTTTGATCTCATCTTCCATTTTATCCAGTTCTTCCTGTGCATTTTCTTCATTTATAGAAGCTTCTTCCGTCGCTGACTCGTCTGGTTTTACTTTAGAATAAATATAGATACCCCCCGCCAAGATGCAGGAAACAAGAGCGGTTATCCCTAAAACTATTAAAACTTTCTTCATACCAACTTATTTAATAAATAAATTAACTCCATATAGCATCTAATATCTTTATCCGTATAGTATTGATGGTAGGTACTAATGCTGCTATTGTTGAGACTATCATCAGTGTAACAAAGAAATTCAACATTTGTGAATAGTCGATGCTCATCAAAACATCACCAAACGGAAAGGTAAATGGGTGGTTGTGCTCAACAGGAACTATTATGAACATAAAAGTCAGTGCCCCGACTAAAGTACCTACCATAGAATAAAATGCAGCCCTCAGCACATATGTCAGAATGATCGTCTCCGGAATAATACCTATCGCCCTCTGGATCCCTATCTGCCTTCTTTTATTTGTAAGGTCAACATAAGTCACGATGAGAATTGTTATCGCAGCAACAAGTAGCGCTATTACTCTTAAAATGATTATTATGATCTCAAAACTCTGGGTCATGCTTTCTACTATACCGGCCAGTTCCTTCCAACTTCTTGCCTCAATATCCGGAAATTCATTCCTTATCCTTACAACCATAGAATCAAGATCATATCCTTCCTCCAGCTTTAAATTTACCTGACGCGCTGTATTTTTTAACTGAAGATTTATACTCTCATACTCTTTCTGATTTATCAGCGACAAAGTATCTATCTGAATAAAATCCATGTCAAAAATCCCTTTTACTTTCATTTCTTGTTCTAAGCCATTACTAAACTTGACAGTGACCACGTCTCCCACGTGGACATCTTTCAGAGAGCTGGAATACAGCTCTAAAGACTTATCCCCTCTTCCTGCAATCTGTACGCCCAATACAATTTGCCCCTCATCATCTTCTTCGAGAAATTCCCCTTCGACTAAATAGTTCTCTATATCAAAGACCCTTTTCTCACTCTCCGGTGAAACTACGGTTATTCCGTAACTCGACTTTGATTTCTGGTATAGAATTTCTGCTCCAATATTTGTTCTCGAAGTTGCCGAATCAACTCCATCGATTTCAGATATTTCTCCTATAAACTTATCGGCATCTTGAATATAGCCGTCCTCGCTAGTAGAGTCTAGAATTATGTCAGAAGTTATACTTTCCCGAAGTTTTCCATTTATTGTATCGATAAGACCGTTAAGCAGGGCTGGAGCGAAAAGAAGATTTATGAAAACAAGGCTCATCATAAGGATAGTCATAAGAGAAATTCTCAAATTACCTCTAAAAACAGACTTGAGAGTTAAGAAAATACCTGTTTTAAGTATATTTCTCATAATTGATCTTCAAAAATACGGCTCTACCAAGCGGCCGTCCTTTAAAAATATCTGACGATTGGAATACATTTTGTCGTCGGGATCATGCGAAACAAATATAACAGTTATCCCCAGTCTTTTATTTAGATCTACCAACGTATTCATGACAGCCTTTGAGGAGAGAGTGTCTAAGTTTGCACAAGGCTCATCAGCAAAAATATATTTGGGACTGTTGATCAAAGATCTAGCAATAGCCACCCTCTGCTGTTCCCCACCGGATAATTCTCTAGGTTTATGATCTATCCTCTCCCCTAGTCCAACTAGGCTAAGAATTTCGCGGGCTTTTTTTCGAAAATCTACTCCTTTTTTGGAAAGCATAAGTCCGGGAAGATACACGTTTTCATAAGCAGAAAGTTCCGGTAATAATGCAAATTCTTGAAATACATATCCCAGCTTCTCAAGACGCAGGTGAGAACGCTTTCGGTCTCCCATGCTGCTTACCTCTTCCCCCTCAATATACACTTCGCCCGAAGTTGGTCTATCTAAAAGGCCAAGCTGTCTGAGTAGAGTTGACTTACCAGATCCACTTTTCCCCATGATCGTAACTACTTCTCCTTGTTCAACATTTAGTGTCACATCTTGAATAGCTTTTACTCGAACGTCTCCCAAACTATATATTCTTGTAAGATTCTTTATTCGAATCATATTTGTCAACCAATAGATTTTCTAATGTTAGTCTGAAAAATGATGACTGTCAAGCAACATTCTTCCAAAGTCATATCGATAAATTCAAAAATGATCTTGATTGTAACCAGCTCAAATTCTTGCTACATTGATGTAAATACCTATTAATAAATGACCATAATGGAAGACATGCCCAGGCAAGCTACAGAAGAAGTAGCGACAGAGAAGACAGATCCTAGCAAGACAAAGGATAAAAATTCTCTCCTGTACATAATCACAATTCTTTTAGTCTTGTGTCTTGTAGGAGTTAGCACAGTAAGTATCTACTTACTTTTTAGTAGCGACAAAGAGAAGAATACTCACGAAACCGATGCTAGAAATGAGACAGATGTCACACAAGAAAAAGAAGGAAACCTAGAAGACCAGGACAACCTAGAGCTTGAAGAACAAGATAACGCGGACAATGACTTTGATATGATCGCGGAATGGGCCACATATGATAACACTAATTGGCAATTCAGACTCAAATACCCAAAAGATCTAACACCGAAGGAAGGAACATATGACTCGTCGACTGATGAAGTTTTGTTTGAAAACCCAAGTGCACTTGCTTTCAGTGTTTGGATCAAACAAGGAGGCAATTTAGATAACACATTGCAGCTTATGATAGCAAATCAATGCTCAGACTCCATCACTATGTCTGATGTTGTTATAGAAGGA
>Ga0180007_10002938_pt1 | contig 19671 bp, 15 predicted proteins | sample MM_PC_MetaG_FD_121122 | JGI IMG/M metagenome (GOLD analysis project Ga0180007, IMG submission 121122) | Groundwater microbial communities from the Aspo Hard Rock Laboratory (HRL) deep subsurface site, Sweden - MM_PC_MetaG | ecosystem: Environmental > Aquatic > Deep subsurface > Groundwater... | reverse complement strand
TTGATGGATGAAGCGGCTTCCGGATTGCGTTTGGAAATGGAATCAGAACCAGCGGAAGTGGAGGAAGTGAAGAAAGAAATACAGCGGCTGACCATTGAAAGGGAGGCGCTAAAAAACGAGCAGGATCCTGCTTCAAAAAAGAGGTTGTCTGCCTGCTTAAGAACATTGGCTGATTTGAAAGAAAAAGCAAAAGGTTTGGAGATGAAATGGAAAACAGAGAAGGACTTAATTCAGGCGCTTAAGGTTTTGAAAACAGACAATGAAAGATTAAGTTTTGAGGCCGAAGTGGCTGAGCGCGAAGGCGATTTGGAAAAAGTAGCGCGTATCAAATACGGATTAGTTCCGAATATATTGAAAGACGTTCAGAAAAAAGAGCAGGAGCTTACTAATTTTAGAAAAAAACATCAGGTTTTGAAAGAGGAAGTCGGGGAGGAAGACATTGCCCGGGTGGTTTCGCATTGGACCGGAATTCCCGCCACTAATTTATTGGAAGAGGAAACAAAAAAATTGGTAAGAATGGAAAATTCCATTTCCCGCCGGGTCGTAGGCCAAGAACAGGCGATAGAAGCCATTTCCAATGCTATCAGGCGCAGCCGGGCCGGGATTGCCGAGGAAAACAAACCTCTCGGTTCCTTTATATTTTTAGGTCCCACCGGCGTTGGTAAAACCGAAACCGCCAAGGCCTTGGCAGAATTTCTGTTTAATGACGAGAATGCTTTGATTCGCTTAGATATGTCAGAGTATATGGAGTCCCACAGCGTGTCCAAGATGATTGGTTCGCCTCCGGGCTATGTGGGCTATGAGGAAGCTGGACAGCTTACCGAGAAAATCAGGAGAAGGCCTTACAACGTTGTGCTTTTGGATGAAATAGAAAAAGCCCATCCCGAGGTCTTTAACATCCTGCTTCAGATTTTAGATGACGGACGGCTCACTGATGCCAAAGGCCGGCCGGTTTCATTCAAAAACACCATTATTATTATGACTTCCAATCTTGGCTCGGAATTTATTGCCAAAATGGGCACAATGGGATTTATAGACAATGATAAAGAAGAATTTCAGACATTGAAAGACAGGGTGAACGAGGCGTTGAAAGAAAATTTTCGGCCGGAGTTTTTGAACCGGGTTGATGAGATTATAATCTTCAATTATTTGGCCAAAAAACAAATTCAGCAGATTGTTGAGCTTGAGCTTGTCAAGGTCTCTAAGCGGCTGGAAAGGAAGGGGATAAAATTGCGGGCTGACAAGGAAGCCAAAGAATTGCTGGCGGAAAAAGGTTTTGATATGAATTTGGGCGCCCGGCCGTTGAAAAGGGTCATCCAGAAATTCATTCTTGACCCGCTTTCCTTGAAAATTGTGATTGGGGAAATCAAACAAGGAGAAACGGTTAATTTGAGCGTTAAAGCAGGGGAAATCATTTTCAATTTTTTGAAAACCTTGTCTAAGAAAAGAGAAGGGGTTAAAATAAAATAATTGAGTTTGGACCAGAGGATCTGTCAGGACTCGGATTTTTTGGTCTGAACTCAAGATTTTTGAGTGAGGGAATCTCTGTAAAAGGAGGTGAATGGTTCGCGCCAAACTGTTGTGGTGAGCGATCGAAGCCCTGCTATTGCAGGTTCGGAAAAGGAGAGTCAGAGATGAAGAGGGCGTTGGTCCTTTCGTTGGCCGTGTTGTCGCTCGTTATCTCCGCTGTGGCTTTGGCTGTCGTGGTCTTCTAGAAGTACTTCTTCGATGACTAGTGGCAAGAACACAGGTAAGGGGTGACGCACAATGATCGTTGTGGCGCTTTCAGGATTTACGTAGTAGTACACAGACGGAGATTTGACCATCTTTTTCTCCGCACTTTCTTTTTCGCTTTTTCACACCCGGTCGGGGCGCCTGTGGCGCCCCGACCGGGAAAACTCAACCGCACTTTGACAACCTTATCTGCGCGCTTTCTCTTTGAGAAAGCGCGCCAACGCCAAGAGGCAGACCCCTGCCTCTGTTTTTTTTCAACGCAAAACAACAGTACGAGGCCCGGCCTCGTAATTTATGCTAAACGTCGAAACCCACGCCAGTATTAGGGATTGTCGCAACGAGGCCCGGCCTCGTAATTTTTTGGGAAAAGTTATCCACAGAGGATTATTTTACTTTAAAATATGTGAAATTTTAAAATATGCGAAATTTAAAAAGAAAACCCCAACGAGATCACTTTCATCCAAAGAAAGTTTGTTCCCGTCAGGGTGTTGCTATATCCAGGCAATCAAGATGGTGCCTGGACCGCTATAGGTTCCAAGGACTGGGGTTATCTCTGAAACAAAGAGGAGTTCAACCCTCATATCCCTTATGCCCATTATAAGCTTTTGCAGCTGCTTTTTTGAAACATCAGCATGAGCAATGGCAATTTTCATATCTGGACCGAGCTGTTGCCGAGCCCTCTTTATTTCCCCTAAGAGAGAGGCGACTACTCCTCTTGGAGAGAATTTCACGCCCTTTTTTCCTACTCCTTCCACTTTGCCGTGTTTCAGGGTGATCGCGGCCCGCATGCCAATCTTCTTGGCGATTTCTGCCTTGACAGCGTCTGCGTGTGAGATTCTTCCTCCGATTTCTAGCCACTTCGCGCTTTCCAGAAGGCCCAAGGAACCGATTTCCAGCGGTTCAAATCCAAGAATTTGCTCAGGGTTTTTGCCTTCGGCAATGAGCTCCTCGGCCTTTTTTATCGACTCAAGATATCCAACAATTTCGATGGTATCCTTGCCCGCCTTGATGAGTTCTTGGGCTTTCCAGCACACCAGGCCTTCGGCAACGCTTGCCAGGCGCGAGTCAATGATATGGACCTTTGCTTGTTCTTCTTCAGGCATTCTTCTCTTGGCCTGTTGAGATGACTGGAGGGCTCCCGAAAGATCACCGGTCATAATAATGACCAGGATTTGGTCAAACTTGTCCAGCGCCGCGCGGAAGGCCTTTAGGTATTGCCCAACAGGCGGCTGGGCGGTTTTTGGTATCTCTCCCTGCCTCATTCTTGCGTAGAAGTTCTTTCTGGGATTCCGGTCGGAAATGTCTTCAGGGAAATTCACTTCAAACTGCACTACTTCAATCCCGTTTTTTTGTGTAAAGGATTGAGGCAGATCCGCGGTCTCGCCAACAACCAGTCCCAATGGTTTCTTGTCAGACATTCTGCACCTCCCTTACCTGTTCTTCCAGGTCTTGTTCCTCAAATCGAGGAGTTGTATCGGCCTTACTGAAGGCAGTAATGATGATTTTCACCTCTTCAGGCGCATTGGTGTGGATGTGAATGACGGCTTTTTTGCCCGAATGGTTGACGTGGATATCTAAACTGTTGCCCAATTCACGAAGCTCTGTTGCAATCTGCTCTTTCCAGTCCCTTAACGGCATTGTTGTATTCCTGAAGATTCTTGCCACGATTTCATAGCGAGGTCTTGCTTTCTTTTTTTTCTTCTTCACTTTTGTCTCCTTACTCTCTTGCCGCTGATTGAAGCAGGTCTAAGAAGCGGCCGAGCATTATCACGAAGCCAAAGGCCCCGGCGTCAACGACTTTTTCCTTTTTCAATCGCTGGATTTCTTCTGGACTGAAATCTCCCTTTAGCAATGCCTCCAGTTCTTCTGTGGTTTTCTCAAGAGCTGTCTGCGCTTTTGCGCGCACTGCTTTTACCAGTTCTCTAAGATCTGCTTGGTTTTCTGAGGCTGCAAGAGCGGCTTTGCTTGAACTCGTGATGGGATCCAAGACAGTGCCTTTGCGGGGATTGTCCAAGACCTCATAGGCCGCCTTTTCTCCTTCCTTAAAGGCATGAGCCAAGGTTTTTGAGTTCAGCTCTTCTCCTTCTGACAATCGGACGAGGAATGCCGAAAGCCAGGCTGTCACAATAAGACCGATGTTTCCCCGCGCACTATCCAGCAGGATCTCCTCGGTGAGGTCTTCAATGAGTTCTCTCGCAGAAGGATATTCCTTGCTGCCTACAATTTCAGCGGCCTCACCAATGGTTTTGGCTAAATTGCTGCCTGTGTCTTTATCAGGCACTGGATAATAATTCCTTTTGTTGATTTCGTCTATCTTGTCAGCAACCGCCCGGCTCATATTGTGGAGCATGGTTTTCAGGAACTCTACTGAAAGAGTTGCTCTCTTTAAAACCTGAATACGAAGCCCCTTCTTTCTCTGCTTTGGCACTTTGTTCACCTCCTCTATGGGTTTTGTCAATGAACAACATTACCTGTGTGATTGTCATTTTTTACCATAATTGATTGACAAAGTCAAACTAAGATATAATATGAAAATAGCAATATTTGTCAACTTATAAGGAGGCCGAAATGGAAGGGGCAGATTTGGAAGGAGTGTATTTGGTTGCGATTATGTGTATCAGCTATCTAATAGGATCCATCCCTTTTAGTCATTTGGTGGCCAAAAGGCATGGGAAGGACTTATCCAAAGAGGGCTCCGGCAACATTGGAGCAATGAATGTCTGGCGGGCGACAAAAAAGATTGGGCCTCTGCTTACGGCCTTAATCGGAGATGTCGGGAAAGGAGTAGTTGTTATGGCAATTGCCTTCGGGGTTTCCAGGATTCAACACTTCTCCCCCTCTCTGACCCTTTGGCTGTTTGCTTTGGCCGCCGCCTTTGTGGTCATTGGTCACAACTGGCCAGTTTCTCTCGGTTTTAAAGGTGGAAAAGGCCTGGCCTGTCTTCTCGGCGCTGTCTTGTTTTTGAATCCCGGAGCTGGTTTCGCGGCAGTGGGTGTTGTCATTGCCACTGTTTGGCTCACTGAATTTGTGATGACCACTATGGAGTTCAAGGAGCCGATGCCCAGAAAGGCAGGATTCAAAGGATTGTTTAAGAAGGCCTTTTCTGTGCTTGGTTCGCAGGTCTTGGGAAGGATAATCGGTATCGCTGGCACTCTTCCTATAATATGGTTCTGTTTTGGGCATCAACTTTTCTGGATAGCCCTTGGAGCCACTATCATCGCCCTGCTCAAGCATGTGGGCAGAGTCAGAAGATATCTGTCAGATTTGGCAGTTGGAGTTTGAATTATGGAAAATGAGATGCGAGAGCGCTGGCTTTCCGGCGCTCTCTTTTTCTTTACAAAAAAAAGGTAAAAGCGGTAATATAAAAGTGGTTCTTTGAAAAGGAGGTGAAGAGAATGGAGCCAAAAGAGATTTTGATAAGAACTGACGGAGAGCAGGATGCTCTGGGCGCTTGGCTGTATCAAGGGGCAGGGAAGAGATTGATTGTTTATCTTTCTCCTATTTGCCTCCACGGAGGATGGTTCAAAGAGGCACTGAAAGAAATTGCTGTTCAACTTGAAGCAACTCTTATCGCTATTGACTTGCCGGGAATAGGGCAGAGCCGGGGAGGAGTCACAGTTGGCAATCGTAAGGGCCTGTTTAACAAACTTCGCAGTTGCTGCGATTTTGAACTGACAACTCTTTGTCAGCAGCTTCAGAGAGCAGTTTACTGGTTAAAACAGGAATTCCGACCAGAAATTGTTTATGGTTTGGGTTCCTCTATCGGAGGCATTGTCACCAGTTATCTTCTGGCCGAGGACAAAGGTGATGTCTTAGACGGCGCTATTTTCCAGGCTGGTTTTGCCAGTTCTGGAGCCGAGATCGGACAATATGTGAAGCCGAGAATTTTAAAGATTCCTCAATGGCGCTATTATGAGGAATTGAAGCGCAGATTTAAGCCGCCAATCCCTGTTTTTGTCTTTGTTAACTGGAGCATTCCTTCCACCGAGGCCGTTACCACCCAGTTCAAAGAAACAAGAAAACTAATCACAAGATTCCTGAAAGACCCGGATACAGTGATATCTTTTACCATCGAGAGTTTAGAATCCTTAATCAATGCTCCAGCAATAATTCTTCCGCCGAACGTGCCTGTTTTGCTTCTCAAGTCGGAAAATGACTTGATTCCAGCCAATCAGCAAGCAGAAGCGTTTCTTGAGCGGCATCCCTGCGACAAGACAATAGTTTCTTTAAGCGGCGCTCCTCATATAATTTTTGAGAGCAGGGAGCATACTCAAACAGCAATAAAAGCCATTCAAAAATGGCTTGAGAAAATTGAGAGCCAGAGGGTTGGGTAGAGCAATCTATCTCCTAACCCTTTGGCTTTTATTATTATGAGGTCATTACGAGGCCGGGCCTCGTAATTTTTGCATTTGGCGGAAACCGCGTCAAATCAACGGATTCTCACTACGAGGCCCGGCCTCGTAATTTTTTGGCCCGACCGGGGCGGGTATAAATAAAAGTTATCCAGAGGGTTTTTGATACTCCGTTTGGTTTTTAATCCAGAAAAGGAAAAAGGAGAAGTTGTGTTTCTCCTTTTCCTTTGCCTCGTCTTTATGGCGATTCTGTTTGGCGGTGGATGCGCCAGATGGCAGTAGCAAAAGCAATCAAAGTAAATCCAGCGCCTAAACCGCAGCCCAAACCCAGAACTTCCAAGAGTTTGGTTCCCGGGAATCCGCCCAGGATTATCCCGCACGCCATCACGACACAGAGGACAGAAATCTTGGCTGCCCTCTTCCATCCGATCATAGGCCAGTCCTTTTTTAGGACTTCGCGTAGAGTATTCATATGCCCTCCTTAACTTCAGCAAAGTAATAATATGATAACACTATATTTAATCCGTGTCAATGGCAATCTCGGTTATATTATCTTGAAACGGGAAAGGCGGGCCTTGGAAAGGTCCGCCTTGTTGATGTCTGGGTTTTACCCGAGAGTGCTATGTTTGTGCGGTTGTCCTGTGTTGTCCGACCAAAGGGGTCCCTTGGACAAAAGGGACGCTATCCTCTTTTGCGTCCCGAGAGGATAACGATGTACACCGTAACGAGGCACTACAGAACTATAGCGCTCGCTTCATTGCGGCGATCACCTCCTTGCAAGTTTTGGAGCCAAAACGCCCCGTTATTTTTTATAACCCTATTTTATTCAGATTGCAATAAACAGAATTAAGAGACAGAAATTACGAGGCCCGGCCTCGTAATTTCTGCTATCGCCGAAAACCCATGTCAGATATAAGGACTCTCACTACGAGGCCCGGCCTCGTAATTTTTTGGGGGCCGCTCGAGACGGATATAGATAAAAGTTTTCCACAGGGTGTTAACCCTTAAAAAGTTTTTGTTATAAGTTATTATAAATATGTGCCAAAAAGAAAAACCGAATTAATCAATGGTGAATTCTACCATATTATAGAGCGCGGAAATGATAAGCGTAAAATATTCTTAGACGATGAAGATCGCCTTCGTTTTATTAATAGTTTGTTAGTTTTTAACGATACAGCGCCTTCGCCGTGGCAATCCCGCGCTTTTTGGAAGCGACAAAAAGAGCTGGTGATGTCTTATCAGCCCAAGAATCCCTTGGTCGAAATTCACGCATTTGCTTTAATGGGCAACCATTTTCATCTTCTTATTCGGCAAATCACAGAAAATGGCATTACGAAATATACAAGGAAACTCGGCGGATATGCGTATTTTTTTAATAAAAAATATCAAAGAACAGGATCTCTTTTTGAGGGACGGTTTAGAGCTAAACTTATCCAGACAGAAACGCAGCTTAAAAATAATTTTGTTTATATAAACACAAATCCGATAGAACTCGTTGAGCCGCAGTGGAAAGAATGGAAAGTTCTTAATCCCCAGAAGGCCATTCAATTTTTAGGGAGCGAATATCGCTGGTCCAGTTATCAGGATTATTTAGGGAAAGATAATTTTCCTTCATTGATTAAAAAAGATTTTTTTGCGAAGTTATTTAACGGAAAACAAGAAATTAAGAACGAAATAAACTCTTGGATATTATCCAAATCAAGCATTTATTCTAAAGGAATAGATAAAACAGATTTTTTAGAATGATTTGGAATGATTTATTTTTTAATATTTTTTAGAGCAGTTTAGAGCAGTTTAGAGCAGTTTTGAGTCCAAAATTTAGTCGATTTTCAGAATTACGAGGCCGGGCCTCGTAATTTTCGTAAAACGTCGGAACCCACGCCAGATATAAGGATTCTCACTACGAGGCCCGGCCTCGTAATTTTTTGGGGAAAGTTTTCCACAGGTATTTTGTTATTTTTGTTTGGTTTAATTTTAAAAATGTTCTACAATCTTCAAATATTTTTATTTTTACTAAAATTATGAAGAAGAAATTTTATTTCTTTCTCGTGTTAGGTTTTTTTGTTTTGGTAATAGTAGGTGTTTTATTATGGTTAGGATTAAGCGAGGACACCGAAAGAGTGACGCCGGGCGTTAAATTTGAAGCGCCCAAATATTATGTCATAAAAGACGGGCCAGACGGAAAGATCGTGGAAAACAAGCATGCCGGAATAAATCTCAAAGCGCCGGCAGGATGGGAAGTAGAAAAAAGGGAAATAGGTCCTGACGAGTGGATTGTGAATTTTAATAGTCCAGACCTCACGACTGATGAGGCTGGATTTCTCGCTACAGGTTGTGGATTTAGTATTTGGATAGAATATGATAAAACCACAGCAGATATAGTAAGAAATAGTATCCAAGATCCTGAGAAATATTCTGCTTCAATATCTGGGAGATATGATGTTTTGGGGATAAGCGGGCATCAATCTCTAAGAACAATTTTTGATAAGAAGGGCTGGGGCAAGATAGTTGGTATAGAAATCCCCAAAGGTGAAATGATATATAGATTGGATACTGTATTTTTGCCAGATGAAGAGGGAAAATGCTCAGAGTTTTTTGATAAATTTTTAGATAACATTTTTATATATTAAAAAAGAGAGCATGAGAAGGCCCATCTTTTTATTGTTTTTACTAATTCTGTTACGGCTTTTTACATTAGGAGTCGGCTCTGTTAGTGCGGTAAGTAATAATGATTTTAGCGTCGAAGATTTAGATAAATTTATATATATTAATAATACAGACGCAAAGAATATTTTACGGACCATTCCACAAGTATTAACCGATACTTGGATAGAATCAGTGGTTTCAGTAGCCAGTGCAGAAAAGGAAGCGGCCTCTATGATTGTCCGAAAGTCAGTTAGGGACAATATAAGAGATTATTTATTAATAGAGGGTCCGAAAGAAGTAGGAATAGAGATTGCCAAATTAGGATATAAGGTTGGCAAAGTATTTTTTACCCAGAGTATTGGAGAGGTTATAAAAGAAATTGAAAAATTGACCGTTGAACAAGCGGTCAATTATCTTGGCCAGTGGTTAAAAGAGAACGAGGTCAAGGTAGCCACCGGGAATTTGGATTTTTCTTATAATAATTTTCAGGGCAAAAAAGAAAAACAGCAGTTTCAATATATTATTTTTTATTATCCAGAAACAGATAATCAAGGCGAGGCAGTAATCAAAATTTTTTCTTCCGAGCCAATAGGAGCGCCGGAGTCGCGAGGCTCCTGGGGATCTTTATTGGGAACTGGCTGGAATTACTCTACTGATTATGCGCAGGGCAAAAAGATCGCCCCTTTTGTTTTGACAATACGCGGAGAAATGGATAGAGAGCGCGCTGGCTACTGGCAGAGTGAAATTACCCACAGTTATTCTTGGAAATCTCAGCCCAATATTCAACTTGAATTTCCGGACAATGTCCCTTATTTTGATTTTCACGAAAAAGGATTTTTTGAAAAACTCGGGGATACAATAAAGAATTTTTTCGGAAGAATAGGCGATTTTTTCTCGGGAGCTTCAGTGGTAGATGTTCCTGATATAGAAAATAATCAAGATGGGACATTGGACATGTCCGCGGACAGCGCCTTAGGCCAATTTATTGCCAATATCTTAGAACAATTTCGCGCATTTAAATCATTTCTTAGTCAAGCCGAATACAATGCATTGGAAGAACAGGCGCAAGACATAGTTACAGAGGATGATTTGTTGGCTTTTATGGAAAAAATAGAGTCCTTGCAGGAACAATTAGATGCGTTGGGAGAGAGAATAAATCTTTTACAGGTCGGAGGAGGGATATCTTCGGGAACAGCAGAATTTGATCCCGGACAAGACCAACAAACCGGGCAGAATATTTTGATAAACGAGGTTTGCGCCGGTCTTAATAAAGCCCAAAATGAATTTATTGAAATTTATAACCCTAACAATGCGCCGATTGAATTAAGCGACGCCAATTTTCAACTTCAGTTGGTCAATTCAAGCAATAATATAACAAAAAAGAAAATTACTTGGAATAAAAATATCATCCCTGCCAAAGGGTATTTTCTTTTAATCGGCGGAGAATTAATAATTGATAATAAAAAAGTTCAAGGGGACGCGGTTTTCAGCGCTCAATTAAGCAGCGTGAGCGGGGTTATTGTTTCAGACAATGAGGGAAATATTTTAGATAAAGTGAGTTGGGGAAAACCGGAGCAGTCCGCGCCTCAATCGGCCGTAGAGGCGCAGGGAAAGATATTACAAAAAGGACTTGAAACCAATAAGAGTTTAGAGCGTTCTAATCATATTGACACTAATAATAATGCCGCGGATTTTTCGCTCAACGAGTCGCCTTCGCCCACGAATTCTAAGGGGGAGATAGGATTGTTTGCGCAAGAGCAAACAGGCAGCTTTTTAAATTCTGGCGCCATCGGGGATACTGGAGCTGGCAGCGCAAGCGGAAGCAGCGGAGGAAGTGGAGGTTCCGGCAGTGGCGGACATTCATCAATCCCTTCTCCAAAGATTCTAATTAGCGAGGTTCAGATTGAGGGAGAAACAAAAGGTCAGGACTTTATTGAACTCTATAACCCTTCAAGCAGTAGCGTAGATATTAGTGGTTGGCGTTTAAGAAAGAGGAATCAAAATGGGGCAGAGTCCTCAATCCGGATTTTCCCCGGAGGAAGTGCTATCCCTGGGGAAGGTTATTTCTTATGGGCCGGTTCCAAAGATGAGAATTATCCCTCTTCAGTCGGGGCCGATACTTTCAGTACTTCTTATCTCATCCAGGACGAAAGTGTTGCCTTGCTTGACCAGGGTCAAAACATCATTGACGCTGTAGCTTGGGGCACAGGTCATAACAGTCCGTTTGTTGAGGGCCAGGCCTTTGGCGATAATCCGAAAAGCAGAGATATGGTTGGGGAATGGCTTGACGGGCTTGGTTTTACTGGCGCAAGAACGCCTTATCCCCATTCTATCTTCTATCAATCCTTAGGAAGAAAGGCGATTGGTTCGGGGGGCTATCAAGACACTGATAACAATAGTGAGGATTTTGAGATTCAGGAGCCTACGTCTAAATCAAAAAACAAGAGTTTTATAGAGCCGGTTTTGGAGGATATTCTGAAAGAAATTGACGACACCTCCCCTGAAACCGAGATCACTTCCGGCCCACCCCTTTTAACCAATCAGACCCAAGCTATTTTTATCTTCCATGCGAATGAGGAAAATTGTAGTTTTGAATGTAAATTAGATAGTCAAGATTGGGAATCCTGCGAGTCTCCAAAAGTGTATCCGGGTTTATATAACGGTCAACATAAATTTTTATCCAAAGCAACAGATTTATTTTTAAATACCGATCTCACTCCTGCTGAATACGCTTGGGCTATTGACACTGCAATTGAAAGCCCGAATATTTCTTTGTTTGACATAGACACATATTCAGAATTTTACACCAATCAAAGAATTGTAGGAGTGACTGTCTCGGCCTCTAGCACCGAAGAGGGATCAGAATGGTTTTTGTCAGAAGACCCTGGAAAACCCAGCGTAGATGATCCTGATTGGCAAAACGAAAAACCAGAGATATTTGCTTTATCAGAGGCTGATGGTTCGAAAACTGTTTATGTCTGGAGCAAAGATATGGCTGGGAACATCAGTCCTCTCGGCAACTCATCTTCAATTATATTAGATACTTTAGCCCCTCTTTCTCAAGTATTGGAGTTAGACGTCTCCCAATCCTCGGCTAATTTCATCGTGACTTGGTCGGGCAGTGATGAGTCGGGCATTGCCGATTATGATATCCAATTTAAGGATGGCCTGGCAGGTTCTTGGCAGGACTGGCAAATCGCTGTCCAAGGGACAAGCGCGGATTTTAGCGGAGCTGACAGTCATGCTTATTATTTTAGGTCGCGAGCCGTTGATTTGGCAGGCAATATTGAGGCATGGTCCGAGGCAGAGGAAGGAGATACTTTTAGTTATGTTAATTTAAGCGGACCCCCTTTGCCGGAAATTATTTCTCCCAACGACGGGGATTCATTTAGTCCGAGCGATGATGTTGACAGTGAGGCCGGAGGAGTGCAGATACTTATTGAGGGTACAGCCCGGTCAGGCGATATTATTATTTTGGACAGTCAAGAAATCTTGGTTGACGAAAATAATGAGTGGCAGATTACGGTCACCCTGGTGTCCGGTCAAAACACTATCAATATTCGGGCGCAGGATGCCGATGGCGATCAGTCGGGCTTAGTGACAATTATTTTGACATTAACAGAATCACTTGAGGAAAATGTTTTTGCCCAAGATTTAATAATTTCTGAAGTGCGGTCTGCTGGCAGTGAAGAATTTGTTGAGCTCTATAACCCCCTTGAACAGGAGTTTTCCTTATCCGGGTTTTATTTCAGTTATTTTTCAGCGGGCCGTGATTGGAATAATCCATTTTTAAACAAAGAATTTCCCACGAGCACCTCCATAATTCAAGCAAAGGAATATTTTCTTGTAGGAATGGGCGATTATTCAGAAGAAGAATCGGATTGGAAGCCGTATCAAACTCATTTAAGCGACGAGGCAGGAGCGGCCGCGGTTTTTTCTTGCAATCCAGGCCAAGCAACCACCACGCAGGCAGCGATAGATTGCAAGATTGACGCTCTTGGTTGGGGCGAACCGCTTGTTTTTGAGACACAGGCAGCAACGAGTTCAAGTGATAAAAGTTTGGCACGGAAATTGTCCCCGGACAGAGATGGTTATTTGCGATATATAGACACAAACGATAATAGTAACGATTTTGAAGAGCAGGAACCCTCTCCGAAGCAAAGAAATTTTTCTTTGTATTCTGATTTGGACAACGATGGGATAATAGATGAATACGACCCCCTTACAGAGATTTCTCAAGACATAGCTCTTAGCGCAGGCGAATATGTTTTTAAAGATTTGGTGATTCTTGAAGGAATTAATTTATTTGTTAACTCTGATATTTCTTTAGAACCCTTTAAGGGAGTTAAGATAATAGCGGACAACATCACTATTGATAATAGCGCAGGGATTCTGGCTGACGGGAACGGTTATTTGTCTGATCAGGGACCGGGCGTAAGTTTTGCGAGCCAGACAGGCGCAAGCCATGGGGGCATTGGTGGAAGAAATGGAGGGGATCCGAGATTATTTATTTACGGCGATTTAGAATTCCCTGCAGATCTTGGGTCAGGCGCCTTAGGGAATCCCGAAGTCCCGGGCTTCAGCACGTATCGGCGAGGAGGAGCTGGCGGAGGAGCGATTATTTTAGATGTGCAAGGAGAATTATTAAATAACGGCCTTATCTCGGCCAATGGGGAGGACGGACTCCTGCATAGTTTTGGCGGGCCTGCTTCCACTGGCGCTGGGAGCGGCGGGTCTGTCTATATAACAACAAGCGTCTTATCAGGAACAGGCATCATCAGGGCAAATGGAGGAGGATCTTCGTCCGGTTCTGGGGCTGGCGGAGGAGGAAGAGTCGCGATTTATTATGATGCAAATAATTTTACTGGGAATATTCAAGCATTCGGCGGAGAGGACGCGGACAATGTTGTTAACGGAGGTCCGGGAACCGTCTTTATGAGCCAAGGGGAAACAGGAAATTTGGTTATTGATAATAACGGGCGCAATGGCGCAATAATTTTGAGCAATGATAGTTATATTTTCAGCGATATAGCCATTAAGGGAGGCGCGAATTTTTATTTGCCTAATCAATTGAGTTGCGCGAATCTTGATGTTCAAGATAGCGTGACTTTAATAGCATCAGACGATACGGCAATAAATATTGGCGATACGTTTGGTTTAAGTCAATCTCAACTTGTCGGCCAGAATCAAAAGATTGTGACTATGGAAGGGAATAATATTACTTTGGAAGATAGTGAAATCACGGCAAATATTTTGATTCAAAGCAACTCTTTGGCGATAGACAGCGGTTCTGCAATTTCGTCTGCAGGACTTGGCTATCTTGCCGAAGAAGGGCCGGGAGCCGGCATTATCGCATATGGCGGAAGTTATGGCGGTTTGGGCGGGAGGAATTATCCTTCATCCGGATTCGGTCAGCCGTATGGAGACGAGCAAATGCCGGATGATTTCGGTTCTGGCGGAGGCAATTCAACCGAGACAAGGAAAGGAGGAAACGGCGGTGGGAAAATTAAGATAACTATTGCGGGCGAGATTATTATTAACGGAGTAATTTCATCTAATGGCGATAATGGTATCCCGCACACCAGTGGTTATCCTGCAAGTGGCGCCGGGAGTGGTGGGACCATTTATCTCTCGGCCGGCGCTATTGAGGGAGCGGGGACCATATCGGCGAATGGAGGATCAGCGTCTTCTATCAGCGGTGGAGGCGGTGGAGGAAGAATTGCTATTTATGGGAATATGGGCGGATTCACAGGAGTGATAGCAGCACTTGGCGGAGCGAATTCAGACAACGCATCATATAGCGGCAAGGATGGAACCGTGTTTTTAAGTCCCTAATAAGTTCTTAAATTAGTTGGTTTATATTATAAATAATCATTGCAGTAAAAATTACCCGCCTGGGGCGGGTAATTTTTTGGGGAAAGTTTTCCACCGGTCCGCTAAATCCGCCAAGAATAGCGGATTTTGTCTTGACAAAGTTTTAATTAGATGCATAATAAAAATAAGACACCGTTCTGTTTATCCTCCTTGGCAGACGGGTTTGCGGACTAAGGTGGTTCAAGGTAACCTCCTTACACCTGAGCGGCAAGCGCGAGCGGTGGTTGCTCTTTGAGGGCTCAACGCTAATACGCGTTGACAAGAGCCCGGCGTAGTGACTGACAAACACTGCGCTCTCCTTCTCAGAGCAAGGGAGGTGGTCCGTTATTAAGCCGCCCCTCCCGCATACCACTTTCAGTGTTCTTTGTTTGTTCTTTCCAGCACCTTTCGAGCGTTATTCATTATCGCTCGCCGTTAACCCGAAGAGTCCTTGGCAATGCCGAGGACTTGTTTCTTTCTTAGAGCAATATATTTATCAAAAAGTTGACTTTAAATTATAGGTGAGTAAGATGAAATTAGAAACAGGATTTATTTAAATCTTTGCCGCGTAAAAATAAAGGAGGGAAAATGCCAGGAAAGAGAATTTTTTCAATGCCGGACGAAATGAGAGGAAGGTCGGATAAAATCATCACGCTCCGGTTTGATAGAAGTGATACTGTAGATCTTCCCTGCGCTTGCAACTATCCCATGGGGGTTTCAGTGGTTTGTGACAACATAGGGAGATTAAGGGTGCTTAGGACGGCAGAGGTAAGTGTTGGCGATGGTGGCCTCTGGCGCCCCTATCCAACCATAACTTGGCTTGACGGGGTTGAGGAGCCAGGCCAGTTGGTTACCAGGGTCGCGGCCTTAAACCGAGAAGGAGGCATCTCAATAGTCAACACTCCTAACGGAGTGTTTGACGAGAGATTGGTCAAAGAGGCAGAGAGGCGGAGAATATATGTGGAGTATATTGATGGGGCTGAAAATTCTGTCAGGAATTAGTTCTTTTGGGCGTTGTGTCTGGGTGTCCGCTTCGTTCGCGAGTCGCGAGGCGGACCTTTTTATAAATTGAAATTTTAAGGAAATTATGAGGGGTAATTACGAGGCCGGGCCTCGTAATTTTTGCATTTGGCGGAAACCGCGTCAAATCAATGGATTCTCACTACGAGGCCCGGCCTCGTAATTTTTGAGGGGGAGTTTTCCACAGGGCCTATCTGTTGATTCATTTGACAGGAGTTAATTTGAATGTACAATTGAAAATAGCAAGAGAACTGTGTCAGTCCTCCTTTTTTCGGGGGGACGGCATACCTCCAACCTCCGTGGTTGACGGACTAAAGGCGGGAGTTCTGCTAGTCGCTTTCTCCCCCTCGAGCGGTAAGTAGTGGCTACTCCACAGGCAAGAGAGTCGGCTGCGAGCGAGGGCTTTAAGTAGGCTTTCTCGAGTAACGCAACAGGCTAAGTTCGCAACAAAGATTCTCAAAAAGAGTCAGGGGAGGGAAGTCCGTATAAGCCGCCCTCCCCGCATGCCATTCTATTGTTCTTTGCTAAGCAGTTCTTTGGCAGAGATTTTCTGCCCCCTTAAATAGTAGTTCCCGACTTCCAGTTGGGAACTTTGACTTTTTGTCCGCATATTGTCCGACTCGCCAAAGAGGACAAAAGGGCTTTACAAAAATCTAAAATTGATTAAAGTAAAGAAAGATAATTTAATAATAAAAATATGGAGCTTACTATGTTTCAACATCGGAGGGGAATTTTTACTATGGTCCTGGTAGCAGTATTTGTATTAGCAGTGGCCTCTACTTTTGTTTTTCTCAAGTTTTCGGGAAAACTGGCAGAATACAAGATAAATATGTTCTCCAGTATAGGCACAGACAATCTTGCTTTTAACGAAAGCGAGCAAGCAGCCGAGAAAGAAGGGGCGTTGTCCATAGGCATTACTGACAGCGAGACGGAAGAAATCAGCAGCGCCGAGAGTAATAATGATAATTCCCTTATTATCTCTGCTGGAAAGAAATATGAGGAAGTTGCTGAAAACGGAGACGGCATTACCCATCTTGCCCGCCGGGCTTTAAGAGAGTATTTGAGCGGAAGTTCGGTCACTCTTAGCGCCGAGCAAAAGATTTTTTGCGAGGACTATATTCAGAATCGCATTGGCGAGAGAGAGATTAAAACAGGGGAAAGCATTGCCATTTCAGAGGATTTGATAGCAGAAGCGGTGAATAAATCATTAAACCTCAACGCGAGCCAGCTTGAAAACCTGAAGAATTTTACCGAATTGGTCTGGGATGCCGATTTCTGAAGTTGTTGAGCGCTTTTACTCTTTAACTATGTTCTACAAGGAGGACGCTATAAGATTAACAGTTGCCGTGTATCAGGTGACTGGGAATTTCCCTGAAAACGAGCCCCTGCAAGCTCAAATCAGGCAAAAAGCTAATAATATTTTAGCTGATTTTATCTGTTCGGGGATAAACCCGGGCAATAAAAAGAATATCAGCAAGGGGATTGAAGTTCTTTTCGCTTATCTTTCCATAGCCGAAAAACAAAACTGGGTGAACAGCAAGAATTTTTTGGTTTTAAGGAGGGAATATGGTAAAATAATGGATTTTATAAGGAGTTTGCCGGAAAATCCGGTAAAAGCAGTGAAAAAAGAGGCAGAAATATTGGGGAAAATCAGTTTTCCCTCGGTTGCGGTGGATAAAAAACCGGAGGAAAATAGGACTGTTAACAGGGCCTCCTCCAATCCTTTTGTAAGGCAAAAACAGGTTTTAGAATTGTTAAAGGCGAAAAATCAGCTTTCCTTGTCAGAAATCAAAAGCATGTTTGCTTCTTTAAGTTCCAGAACTTTGCGTCGAGACCTAAGCGCATTGATTAATAAAGGGGCGATAGACAGAATCAGGGAGGGCAGAGATGATGTTTTATATGTTTTAAAATAAAATTGGATTGCGGACAGATGTCGGACATAAAATATTATTGTCCACAATATGTCCACAAGTTATCCACCTGTCCAGAAAAGAATCCGGACATTATTGTTTAAATAAATAATGGATAAAAAGCAAAAAAAATTCAGTAAGATATACGATAACTATGTGGAGAGCATCTATCGTTTTATTTCTATTAAAGTCAGTTCCCAGGAGATTGCCGAGGATTTGACTTCCGAGGTCTTTTTGAAAACCTGGAAGAGTTTTCAGCAGGAAGATAAAATAAAAAATCCAAGAGCTTATCTTTATACTACGGCCCGGCATTTAGTCATTGATTTTTACCGGACCAATAAAGAGATGAGGACAATATCGATTGAGGACACTAAAGAAATAGAGGATATGACCGCGCCTATTGAGGCGCAGGAGAAACAGGACGCTGCTTTGGAAATCGTAAAACAAGGGCTCAACGCCCTTAAAGAGGATTATCAGAATGTGGTTGTTTGGCGCTATGTGGACGGGTTGTCTATTGGCGAGATTGCCAAAATACTCGGAAAGTCCAAGGGAGCAACAAGAGTATTGCTTCACAGAGCGATGGAACAGCTGAAAGAAGGCGCGAGGTAGCTGACAAGGTCACTACGAGGCCGGGCCTCGTAATTTTCGTAAAACGTCGGAACCCACGCCAGATATAAGGATTCTCACTACGAGGCCCGGCCTCGTAATTTTTTGGGGAAAGTTATCCACAGGCGATAAGGTCAAGTTCTGACTTTCAACTGTAACGTTTGGCGGGTTTCTTCGTCTACTATATAGAAAGCCGAAATCCGATACCGCAGAATCCATCATCCGATACATATCGTGTAAAGCGCAAAGCGAAAAACGCAAAAGGCAAAATAAAAAAGAAAAGAAAAATGGAAAACAAGCAGATTATCGCACAATTAAAGGCATTAGGAGGAGTAAAGCCGGAGAGAGAATGGGTCGAGGACACCAAGTCCTTTATTTTGGATAGCTTTCAGCCAGAAGAAACCGCGCATAGCCGTGGCTTTTTGTTTTCTTTCCAGCCAGCCCGCTTAATCCCGATCGCTATCCCTGCTTTTATAGTAATGCTCGTGGCGGCCGGCATAACCGCATATTTATATCTACAGACATTGAATGGAAATAAGGTGGGAGTTATCCCGGCCAACGACACGCCAGCCACTTATTTGGTGTTAGCCCAGACCAAGCTTGATAGTTTGAAAAAGCCAGCGGATATAAAGGAAGTGGCAGATATGTTAGACAAGGCGGCGAGCGCTATTCCTTCCGCGTCTAAAGACCCGGCGGAAACCGCCAAAATTGTGGAATCAGTCGCAGATATTAATAAGAAAGTAGGGGCCTTGAGCGCGAACGAGGAAAATGTGGAAGAAATGGCTGAATTAAAAGACAAGGCGAGCGTTCTCTCCAGCAAAACAGCGGAAGCGCTTGAAGAGAATATCCAGAATACCACCAAAGAATTGGTTAAAAACCTCATAAACATAACAGAAAGCCAGACCTTGAGCGATGAGCAGGCACACCTGTTCAGCCAGGCGAAAGCCGATTATAATAATGGAAATTACAGCCAAGCGTTAGAAAAGATTTTAATGCTTACGAACAGCAAATAATTTGAAATCTGACGAGCCGTTGTTTGGATCACCAGCGGCGTTTGTCTTGTAGAAGCGGTCCAAGAGAAGTCAGCCCGATGCCATTCCGTAGCTTTAGCAAAGGATGGCGGAAGGGTAAAGGTCGAAACAAAAAAATTAAATGTATAAATGAATCCTTTTACGATCGTTGATAACCTAAAACGGCTATTACGAGAAATAAAAGGAAAGATAATCTAAAATGAGTATTAAAAGAATCGTTGCAGGAGTATCTACAGTGACTTGTGCTGTGATGATGCTCGGCGGTTCAATCGCGCCGGTCTATGGTTTGACTATGGCTGAGCTTGAAGCCCAAATTGCGGATTTACAAGCTCTGCTTCTTCAATACCAGGCTCAATTGGCCACCCTTGAAGGCGGCACAACCGCTACCCCTGCAGCTTACACAGGAATTCCCGATGGCTTTACCTTCCAGAATGCCCTGAAATACGGCATGACAAATGATGAGGTAAAGTACTTACAGATTATATTGAAAGCAGAGATTGGAGCGCCGACCTATCCAAC
>Ga0180007_10002937_pt1 | contig 19675 bp, 15 predicted proteins | sample MM_PC_MetaG_FD_121122 | JGI IMG/M metagenome (GOLD analysis project Ga0180007, IMG submission 121122) | Groundwater microbial communities from the Aspo Hard Rock Laboratory (HRL) deep subsurface site, Sweden - MM_PC_MetaG | ecosystem: Environmental > Aquatic > Deep subsurface > Groundwater... | reverse complement strand
TTCAATAACATCAATGTACTTATTGCCGCCATAATAGCGTTTACCCGGATACCCTTCTGAATATTTATTTGTCAAAACAGAACCCAAAGTCTTTAAGACATCCTGGGAAACATAATTTTCTGAAGGTATCATTTCTAGACCATCTTGCTGGCGTTTTAGTTCAGCCTGTAATGCGCGGTTTATTTTTTCGTCATTTATTGAATGCATATAATACTATTGTACTGAATACCTAGCAATAAATCAAAATTTCACAGCGCCGCCCTGTTTGGTTGGACAGCCGAAAGGCTGTTATAATTTTGTAACACGCTTTCGCGTGTCCAACCTCAATTTATAAATCTATATAGTGTGTTAATGGCTCAGGCGGCGCTGGCCAATAAAAAAACCGCCCACCAGCAACCAGCAAGTACTGAAGATTGATTATTCTATACTCTTATACTCCTCAATAATCGGCCTAATATTCGGCGCCACATCCTCAGGTAAATTATTAATATCCAGCCATTTCCATTCCCGGATATCAGCACCTGGTTTAACCTCTCCAATCCTTGTAGCTAAATAATGAATCAGAATAACCATCTTATCATCCTTAGTAGTCATAATAGTATTCATAGGCTGGATAATTTCAATATCAATGCCCATCTCTTCTTTAACCTCGCGCTTGGCCTGCTCTTTTAAATCCAGTTCGGAAAAGTCTTCCACCCGGCCGCCTGGAAATTTCCAAAAATCAGTGTCGCCGTGCTTATTAAGCAACACCTTATTATTTTCAATAATTACTGGGCCTGCTACAATTATAAACTCCATACAGCTAACTATTTAATTTTATTAATAAAGGCGATCATCTTTTTGCTGGCTTTGTGGATTTCCTGCAGATAATCCTTTTGTGCCTTGCTTATCCTGCCCGCTTGGCCAGCTAAAAGAGCTTCGGCGTATAAATGAATAGTAGTAGCCGGTCCTTTCAATTTATGCCTTAAAAGGGCTTGGAAATCCGGCTGCGGTTTTTGTATCTTTTTGCTCTTAACCATATTCCTAATAATTACCTTTATAAACCTATTTTCTCATATTAAAACCAAACATTCAAGGTTAATTACTCAAACAAAAATCAGCCGTCCCTAACATTTCAGCATAGCTTTCTTACTTATTGCTTTTCTTATTGTTCCCTTTTTTCTTAGGGTGTTTTTCCTCTTTTGATTGCCCTTTATCGCCTGGCTTCCCTTTTTTTCCTTTCAATTCATCAATAATCTGCTGGCGCATTTTGTCTTCTTTTTCCTTTTCATTCTTGGCACGCTTCTTTTTGCGGTATTTTCTGATGATTATGATAATTACTATTATCAATATAATAACAGCTAAAGCAATTAAAATCTCAACTAAAGGTACAATCCAAAAAGCAATCTCCTCATCCACCGGCTTCAACGGATCACCGTACAAAAGCTCGATTTTCGCTCTATACTTGCCGAACATAAAACCCTGCCCAAAACTAGAAACCTCAAACGTCCTGTCAGTACCCGGCAGTATAATCTTATTTTCAGCGTTGACCGCGATAATCTCAGGTGTACCCCCGAATAAATCATTAACGATTTTAATATTACCACCCGGCTTCTGGTGCGTATTACCCTTGTTATCTACCGTTATCAAGAAATCAACTGGAGGCTTTAAGAAAAAATTCTTCGGCTCGAAATATTTTTTGCGCTCACTGACCGATAACTGCGAATCTTTGTTTGCATAGTTACCAGACTTGAACGTAACGTCAATATCGTCGATGGTCGCACCCAGCACTTTCAAAAAAATATTTACGGCGACGTTCGATCCTACATATACTACTGCGCCTTCATCTGGATCCTCGAATTGCGGTTTGGACTGGAAGACGAGCGAAATAAGATGCGTCCCCGGCTCAGCGTCATTCGGAACCTCGATGCGGTACGGGAAATCAAACAAGGTGCCCTCAACTGGTAATGTCAGTGCGATGTTTTCCTGGCCCGTACCTTGGCTAACGGCTTCATCAGCAGTTTCTTCAGCATCTACTTCTTCCTCATCAGCGTCTTCGGTAGTTACTTCGTTAGCATCTCTATCGGTATTCGCTCCTGTTATTTCGACAGTGTCCCATTTGACCCAAAAACGATCAGTCTTCAGTTCAGCAGGATCGGTCAGTACTCGCGCGGAACCTTCGTTATCAGGATCTGCAGTAAAATTATATACAGCAGGATAAACAGTCGTGCCCTCGAACGACTCATCATACAGCTGTACCAGCTGTTCTATTGTTTCTCCAGGCCGAGCAACAAGTTCCAAGTTAATCTGGGAAATTGTTACTGCCTTGACCGGTGTAGCAAACAAAATAGTAAAAATAAAAAAAGCTGCACACCCAAAAAGTGACAACGTCAAATACTTCCAAATATACTTATTTTTATTCTGTATCATATATATCATTATACACAACTATTTAATTCTATACAATATTATTGGATGTGAATCCGAAAATTCAGTATTTCATATTAGTGTGTCATTGCGAGGACCCTGAGCGTAGCCGAAGGGGACGAAGCAATCTCAAATTAGTTACTACTTTTCAGATTGCTTCGCTAACGCTCGCAATGACAAAAAGGAAACTCTCGGATTATAAAATTGCCATACAAAAAGCCCCCTTAAAGGGGGCTTTAAAATGTGTATAATTTAATTCTTGCTTTAAAAAGTACCGGATACAGTATAGGTTACAGTATGTGAATGCAAGCCTGGTGCTACGGTCGAATCAATCGCAACTTCGTGAAGAACGGTAATATCATTTCCGGCCTCAGTAATCGCTGCGCCTGAGGTGGCCAGTGTGGTAGTTGATTCTATCGGTGAATCATTATCTAAATAAATGCCTGCAAAAGTCCAGGTGCCGGTTGTCGAAACCGTGATACCGTATTCATCCGTACCAGCTGTAATAGCACCGGAATCCTCAATAAAATCAGTTATAGTTCCCAAATCACCATCTTCTGCGATAGTAATAGTAGCGCCGCTGGCTGCATTGGTACCTACATTGATATCATAATCTCCTTCCGGATCCGTGGTAGTCAGCACCACACCAAGATTACATGATATCACGTTTGTTCCGGTGCAGTACACACCATCTGGGCTATCGAGCAACATGGACAGATTAGGGAGTACCGTAGTTGAAACTGTAACGTCATTTGCATTGGCGACATACACAGCGCCAGCACCAGAGTCGTCATTGGTCACTACCGCGACCGGATAGCTGCCTGCAGGAGTGGTTGGATTATTTGGGGCATCAGAAGCTGAAGTACCGATGGTGCAGGTAATCTCATTGTTGGCGGCAACAGCAGTGACTGTTGCGCTAACTTTAAAAGGAGAAGTTGCTGTTGCTAAATCTAATGTGTACGGCGAAAACGTATATCCTGTTCCTGCGCACACCACGTCCGTGAGATCCTGATCAGTGTCATCATCTTCCCACTCAACGCCGCCGGTCGCATCACCAAGATAAATAGTAATCACATCGGTAACTATCAAGAGGGTTGCCGGCGTAAACACTACCACTACACGAGATTCCGTATCAAGTGCTTCACTGTCCGTTAACGTGGTAGTGATCGTATTAATAGCAGCAGCCTGCACTTCACGAGGATGAGGATAAATAAATGGCTGCAAAATAAAAAATAGTAAAGCAATTATACTTATCTCTATTGAAACCCATTTTTTTGTCTGGTTGAAAAATCCCTCCCTCATATACTTATATACCCTGTGGGAAAAATGTGTATAATTATTATAGCTTTTTTTTGTTTTTTGAACCATTTTTTCTTTGTTTTTAGGAGTTTTTGGTATTTTTTAAAAGAGGAATATACCCTCTTACACATATATTTTAGCACATATTCAAAAAGCCGTCAAACCCTAATTTGCCATGTCATAATTGAACACATTATTTGTCCTATCATTCTAAAAATCTCCAGCGCAAGTAAAGGTGACAATGTGTGAAAACGTAGTGCCAACTGTTAATGCATCTACTGCAGCTTCATATGTAACCGTGGTGGCACTGGCAGTTACTCGCCCGGCATTAGAGGCAACTGCCAAAGGTGAACCAGTCAGCGGAGTGTCATTGGCGAGAACGCAGTCACCACTACCTAAACAGCTAATGCCGTACTCCTCTTCCCCGACTGTAACGGTACTGTCACCAACATCATTAATGGTGTACGTATTTGTTATGTCATCAAGGTCTCCATCTTCTACCACATAGCACGTATACCCGTTGGTCGCGTTGGTGGTAACGGTCAGGTCATGATTATCCGTACCAATGACCAGAGGATGGATCACACCGAGATTCATAATGTTATCACTGATGGTGAATGATAAATTTTCACCCCAATCCACTGTTGCATTGTTTGCTTCATTGTCATTTATTTCACCTCCTTTATTGCCATCCCACAAAAGGAATTTCCAATAAATATTTTCGCCGTCAGCATTTACGTTATAATCCACATTTCCATCCCCACCGTCTCCATTATCATCAAATATATTGTTACGAAATATATCGTCAGAAGTAATGCCAGTTACCGTAATATAGCTGGCAGAACCAGCTCCGGCATTGTCAAAACTACCGTCAGACAGCTCTGTAACAGTTGCAGCACTATCAATATTCAAGCCACTGGCATTAAGGTAGTCAAAATCGTAATACTGGGCATTAATAGTGCCAGAAATAGTAATACCGTAAGTTCCACTGCCCTGATAGGTTACTAAACTGCGGTTAGCCCCGGCGTTTTGGCCTATAATTTTAAGGATATCGCCATTTTCCACGGTTAGCGACGCTCCGCTGGCAAAGCGTACGTCTGCCTGGCGGGTAACAGCCGCGCCGTCTTCAAAATCCTCGGCATAACTCCAGTACTCGGTGGCCCGCGATACACAGGTACCGTAGATATTGAGCCGGCCAGCCACGCCAGGATGGCCGTGATCTTGGGAAAACAAGCAGCCGCCGCCTTCATCAATGGTAAAAGTAGTGGCATCTGAATCCCACATGGCAATATCTTCTGAACCGCCAATCCGTAATATAGTAAAATCATCACCGAGGTGCGTCTTGTTATTAATGTCGTACATACCGCCGGAGCCATTGAGGTACAGGGTAGAATCAGCCCCCCAAGTAGTAACGGCGTCCGCTACCGTGAGTGTAAAGTCACCTTTTACTTCCAAGGTGAGAGCTGCTTGCAAAGCAAAGGCGGTAGCCGCGGTCAACGTCAGATCACTGTTGGTGGTCATGTTGTCGTTCTGAATAGTCCAGCCGCCTGCAGCGTTATTAAAAACCACTACATTAAAATTTCCAGTACCAGCATCAATAGTTTCGCCAAGATCATCAGAATCAAAAGTGACAGAACCAGTTCCAACGCCTGCCGTAAAAGTACCATTATTATTCCAGGTGCCAGCCACGTTGATCGAGCCCGTGCTTGAAGCTAGCAGCTCACCGCCAACATTTATCGTTACGTCGCCTTCTATATCAGTAGTAGGGTCATTGGATTCTAAATCCAACTCGCCGTCATTGACTGTGAGAGCTCCATTAACATCTAAGGTGCCTAAAACAATAACATCGTCATCAGCATCATCAGCAGAATTATTTATGTATACATCATCAAAAGCAAGACTTCCTGTAGAAAATGTCTGATCAGCGGTTCCGTCAGGCCATATCGTTGATGTACCGTCCGTGGTGTAGGTGCAGGTACCTGAAAAAGTGAGATTCCCTCCGGCAGTTATTATGGTGCCATCCCCTTCAGGGCTCGGAATATCATCCTCCACATCCAATATCCCCCCAGCTTGGCAATCAATAAAATCTGCTAGATCCACTTCCCAGCCGTGCGTTTCAAGCGAGTCGGCATTCGGAATAGTCAAGCTATCAGCGGCAAAATCACTCTTGAGCTTGGTAGTACCCGGACTCTGCCCAATCTGCACAGTGCCCATATTCTGCTCACCCGGATCAGTTTGATCATCAAACGACTGGTCGCCCAAAGTACCGTCCAGTATAAGCGTACCCGTACCGGCAGTAGTTGAATCAAATATGCCACCGTTGGCAATGACAAAGGCGGTTTCCCCCTCTCCATAGGCAATAAAATCAACGTTATTGCCGTGCGTAAAGGTAGCAGTAGCACCAATACTAAAATCAGCCAGCACAATCAGCTGGTCTAAATTTGAAACATCACCAGTGCCGGTGATGTAAAGATTTCGGAAACTTTCACCGGCAGAAGTTATTGTTTTTGATGTGCCATTTACCTGGAATATATTTCCAGGAGTGCCAGGGGTAAATGTCACATCGCCATCAGTTAAATTAATATTGCCCGTTACTGTCCACACGCCAGTACCGGTAGTAATTGCTTCTGAATTTCCACCAGCACCGGTAAAATCAAGATCCCCCCCAATATTTACCGTGGGATTCAGGGAGCCATCTAAGGTCAATGTATATGTATCATTATCATTAATAATATATAAATGCGAGGTAGCTCCGGAAAAGGTATAGGTGCTGGCTGCCATTGCTACAGAGCGAGGGGCATCCGGACCGGAATTATCAGCATAAAATTCTATCCTACCCCCATACGCCCTCACATCAAAAGTGCCGGTAGTAATATTGCCGCCGGAAGCATCAAAACGCACTGCCGAGCTTAGGGTAGTGATGGTCGTACCCTGCCCGCCAGATCCATCATCAAATATCAGAGTGCCGCTGCCGGTAATATTGCCGGTACCAGCCACATCACTGGAATGAGTATGGGTCAATGAAACAGTATCTATTGCCAGCTCATCGCCAGCCGCCACCGTTAACGTATTAGACACGGTTAGGTTGCTGGTCTGCAGGGTAATAGTGCCGGCTGAAGCAGGATCAATGGTTAAAATATTCAAAGTATTGCCGCCGCCAACTATAGTATTTGACGTACCGGTCATGGTTACTGTTGATGAGCCATGAGTGACAGAGCCAGCCATGTTGAGGTTGCCGGCAATCGTAAGCGTGGAATTTGCAAGCGTGACGCTGCCTGACAACGTGAGATTTTGCATGGTCTGGGTACTGAAAGTGAAATTTTTACCACTGCCATCCATTACCATGGTATTGCCTGCAGTAGCAGTATAGGTGCCGTCAGTAAAATTTTCATGGCCTGTCACTGTCCAGGTACCTGTGCCTGAAGTAATGGCGGGCGTAGCTGAGCCGCCTTTGGTAAATGACAAGTCGCCGCCTACATTCACAGTGGGATTCGCGCTCGCATCCAGAGTGAGTACCTCGCTTTGGCTGGCGCCGGTGATCATGGTCAGGTTCCCGTCGATCTGCTGGGTTGCACTCGCACTTATAGCAACCGAGCGGACGTTTGCGGTATCAGCGTACACCTCAACAGCACCGCTGTAAGTTCTGGCATCAAACGTACCAGTTGCAACATTGCCAGCGCTGGCATCATAACGGACTATTGCACTCAAAGTCCCCGCTCCTGCGCCTGGTCCACCCGAAGCATCAGTAAAACGCAGTGTGCCAGCTCCAGTAATATCTCCATCAATAACAGCGTTAGAAGCGCTGGTATTTGTTACTACTTGGCTGACATTAATATTCATAGAATCACTGGTATCCACGTCCAAAACACCAGACACCGTCATGCTACTAACCACCGTAGTTGCCGCGGCTGTGCCTGTGCCGATTGTCAGGCCAGAAAATGTTATAGAAGGTGATGTGCCACCGCCAATATTACCAGTGCCGGTGATGGTTACCGTGGGTGAGCCAGAAGTATTGATTACAGCGCTGGTACCTCCCCCATCCGGCGTGGTAATGGCTCCACCAGCTACCGTAGTATTTGCCTGAAACTGCAGTGTGGTAGGGGTTGCTCCGCCATCCACGATAATATCTCCGTCAATCACCGAACCGGCCGTATCTATATATGCAGTAGAAGTATCATCCAAATGCAGATCACCACTTGTTGTATCCACCTGTCCCCCAGGATCGTATGTTTTACCGTTCCAAACGTGTAATTCCATACCGGAATCAGTCAATAAATCACTGCCCGTCACTGCATATCTTATGCCCGCATCAGTATTATCAGCATTAAATAAATTAGTATTGGTTATAGAACTGCCAGTTTCATAGGTAACCGCCACTCTGTTTTGGTATAAATTCAAACCAGATATAGGAGAGCTAGTGTCAGCCGCTAGGGTGACTGTGGTTGCATTGGGCGTTTCTCCACTGTCCACGTATACTACTACTTCAGACCCTGCACCATCTGGAGCGTCAGTGGTGTCAATGGAAAAAGTGCCTAACCCGTCAGTGCAATCAGCGCTCTGGGCTGGATTACCATCTGTGGCTACCTTGATCGTGACTGCCGTATCCCCTGCGCAGTTATACGGAGTGCCGGATTCGTCGCTATATAGATTACCAGAAACTGTTACGGTAACCGGCGTTTCCATGGTTAGTGCCGCACAGCCGTCAGCCGGATAGCTGTCCAGCCCTGAAATGCGCAGCCAGTAGGAACCACCGTTTGAAGCATTGGAAGTAGGCGTAAAGGAAAACTCAAATTCCGTATATTCATCATCTTCCAAGGTAAAACTAGAAATTACGCTTGACGTGTCATAGCCATCGCCATCAACTGCCCAGGTAGCCTCTGAAGCGGATAGCAGGGCGGTTATGGTCGGCACGCCATTATTGAAGTAGCTGGAATCAACCATTTCAAAATGCTCGGTGGTAGCTGTGGTCGGTACAGCTGTCCACACGCCAGAAGTGCAGTCCGAGTTCGTACCGTATTGAAATAGTGAAGAGGGATAAGTTCCCTTTTTAGTGCCTTCCTCGGACGCATTGATACGCACGCGGTAGGTAGTGCCCTTGACCAAATCGGTAGCGGTCGCGTTTTGATCGAATAGCCACCCGCTCGTATCGGTGCCAAGACCTTCAAGATCAGCCCGAAAGCGCCAGTACACGGTAAAGACGTTGGAGGAGCCACCAGCCAGCACAGGAGAAATTCCATCCGTCAAAAGCAGCGCAATAAAAAGCATCAATAGCAAATTTATAATGAGTATTTTTTTATTTGTTTGCTTAATGGTATTCATTTATTTAATATGCTATTCGTCCAAGCCAAAAACAAAATAATTTATAAGCTCCTCGCTAGCCGGTAAGGAGAAATATTCAAGTGGATTATAGTTATCAGTAATAATTGGCGTATTAGCTGTTACTTCGGGCTCGAAAACCCGACCAAGGCGCTCCAGCTTACTATTACTGGCAAACAGTACAAAATTATAAAGAACTCTTTGTTCCTGATTGGCATTACCGGCTGGAGAAATATACACGTCATCAAATACGCTCGTTAATGTCTGATAAATACTGGCCACTGTTTCCGTCCCCACTCCGTTGTTATAACCATAAAGATTAATAGCCAGCACCCCGTCTGTAGTCATTTTTTCTCCTGCCAGCTCAAACATCTCCTTGGTATGTAAGTGCAGTACGGGCGTAGAATCCATAAATGCATCAATCAGTATAGCATCATAATCGCCCGTTGAATCGTACAAAAACTTCCGGCCGTCAGCTGCAATTTTATTCACATTAGGCAAATCCTCAAAAAATAAATATTTTTTACCAAGTTCAAACATTTTTTCAACAACGTCCACGGCATCAATGGCTACATCATATTTCTTTAATATTTCACGGCTGATCAGACCACTGCCATCCCCAATAACTAATACTTTGGTTGGCTCTTCTACCTGTTCCAATCCCCTGGTCATCAACGCGGTATAAGCAAAAGCCGAGCCGTCAGTATCGGGATTGAAGCAGCTCTGCGGTATGCTGTTCACCGTGATGCAGGTTAAGTCTGTGGACCGTGTTTCTACTTTAATGTCCCCATAAAAACTCTTCACTTCTTCAAGTACTTTCGCCTCTGTCTTTTCTGCCGGCTGTAGAATAACCAGTAAAACCCCTATTAACAGCACTGAAATCGCTGGAATAGTCCCCTTTTTATTGGCTAAAAACCATACGGCGCTCACTAGAGAAAGAATCACTGCAGTACTCAATAAGATCGTGCTGATTTTAAAATTCGGAATAAGGAGGTACGCAACTATGAGCGCTCCAACTATTGAACCGGCCGTGGAAATGGCATAAAAATTCCCTACCCGTTTTCCTGCATTCTCAACTGCCTTAATCCGCAACCGCACGGCAAACGGTGTCACCATGCCTAAGATCCCAAGCGGCAAAAAGAAAAGTACCAGTGCAGCCACCAGCGGCCCCCACATGATCCCGAAGTTGCTCATACTGTCCAGAATAAAACCATCAACCAGCGGGATAACAATAAATAAAATGCTGGCAATAAAAAATAATGAGAAAAACACTTTCCAGTCAGGTTTTTTATCAGCCAACCGTCCGCCAAAGTAATACCCTAAGGCCAACGCTAAAAGCGTAATAACAATAAGCGCAGTCCATACGTACAGCGTGGTACCAAAAAACGGCGCAATAATCCTGGTACCCAGGATTTCCAAAACCATGATCGCGGCTCCATTAACCAGCAGTGTTAATATTAACCAAATTTTATTAAAAGTTTTAATCATTTTGGTTCTGGTTGGACACACGAGAGTGTGTTACAAGATTGGTCGGACACAACCTGTCCGCCTCTGGCGGGCGAGAGTGCATTGCAGGATTAGGTGGGACACACGAAAGTGTGTTAATTATGTTGCTACTCACGGGTAAAATCAATAATCGGATACTGCTCAAAACAGCTATTAACCCATTCCTGACCATATTTTAACAGGTAATCACTATAACTGGAAAATTTATAATCTTCCATCTTCTTTACATACTTATGTTCTACTGGATTATGGTGGATATAGTTTAAATGTGTGTAAAAATCTCTTTCATCACGAATACCATGATCCTGATATTGGTGCCATATCTTCCTTCCGACCGCTTTATCGCTGACATTTAATAGACGGGATGAATTGCTGTGTAAATTCTGAAAAAACTTTGGCAAATCAATCCCTTGCTTAATCCAGAATAATAAATGGTAATGATTATCAAGCAATACCCACCCGTATAATTTCATATTAAACCGGCCTACTGACTTCTTAAAAATATCAAGTAATAATTTCTTCTTACGATTAGTATTAAAATACCTTATGTAGTCGAACGTTTTTGTGGTAGTAAAATAAGTTGTATCACTCAAATAAATGTGTGGCGGCCGGTGGATATTACGATATTTTGGATAACTATCAATCATGATTTTTATAGAGTGGGTCGAACAAACGAGAGTTTGTTATGGTTAATTGCTCCAGCGCTTTTAAAGGTAACAGCCTTTCGGCCGTCCCACCTGTGCTGGTAAATGGCACCGGTCGGGCACACGAAAGTGTGTTATTGTTAATTGCTCTTTTGCTTTTAAAAATAACAGGCTATCGCCTGTCCGACCAGTGCCGGGAAAAAGCATTATATAGCGTAATTATACGAAAAAACGCATAAAATCGCAAAGCATCAATAATCTGCCGTCACCGTGTACGATACCTCGGACTCGCCTACCCAATTCGTATGCAATGTAGCGCCAAAAGGCCAGTTGGTAGCGTACTTTGGCTGGTCATTTTCCATATGCAAAGAGAGATTATCTAAAACCGTAACTGACACCTGCACTGCATCAGATGCCGAAGGAATAATAATCGAAGGTCCTTCTGGAAACATTTCTTCATAAAAAAGCTTTACTGATTCTTGCTGCAGATGCACCTGTCCTACACTTTTCTCTGATTCAGCTGCCTGAACATCAACCACAGGATATGTGCCAAATAAATAGCTTATGCCAAAAGTAACGCCAACAACAACTACCACCAGGATTACTGCGTAAATCCCCCATTTTATAAGCGACTTTATTATGGCTTTTATACTAATCATATGTTTGATACTTTTTTCAGGAACTTTCTTAAATCTTTTTCACTGATGCGCCACTGGCCAATATGATGAGCCCGCAATTTACCGGATTTTATATAGCGAAAAAGAGTCCGCTCACTAACTCGTAAGTATTTAGCGACTTCTCCTAGGGTATATAACTTGTCCATATACTAAGTGTAAAAAGAAGACGGAGGACTGTCAAGTTTTGTCAAGTTTTGTCAAAGTCTTATATAATGTATTATTGGCTAATATTAGTTAAAAGACACCAATTTTTACAAAAAAAGGACTATCAAGTTCTTTGATAGCCCTAAATCGTAATTATTAATAATATTTCAGTGGTTTTTAAAAATATACTTATATATCCTTAAAAAGTGTATAATTACATTATAAATTATGAAAAACATAATTAAAAAATTATCAGCCATAAAAATCAGCGAACTAATTTCTATTTCTATAGTAGTGCCAATTTTAGGTTTTAATCTATCACTAAATACCAACATTTCACAAATTATCAACCCAACTCCTGATCCTCAAATTACAGCCATTAATATTCACCAAAACTTACGAGCTATCAGTATTGAAGGTGATACAGAATGCCCTGATGAATTATTATGGATAGAAGACCTGGAACAGGAAGAAATTTTTCAATTAACTACTGACCATGAAGGAGGCTTTATTCTGGCAGCTGATGATACCATGCTTATAGCCCAGCCAGGCTCGCATAAGATCATCGCTTTTATGGGAGTGACCAGCAGCAAAGATCCTATCCTCAAGAGCAATGAGGTAAATTATTATATTGACCAAGATTATAACGCTGGCCTTGATCTGTCCGGCGATAGTCAGGTCATTATGACCACCTATGACAGCACCAGGAGTGAGATTGCCCAATTACAAAAACAGTACAACCAGAATTATATCGGCTCCAGCAGCAACCATCCCCTTAGTTATGAGGCTTTAAGTTACAAAAATACAGTCTTCTGGATAACAGTTTTTGAGTATGTGATAATTGCACTTATGCTAATTTTTATACCTTTTGCTATTATTAGAAGATGGCGCCGAAAAAAAGCTCGCCATGAATCATTTTGGAGTCTGGGCAAGGGTATATATTTTGATCAAAAACACTAAACTTATTACAACAACTACCCAATAAATCCCGTTAGAAATTCTAGCGGGATATTCAATTTCGTTAAAATTTTTACATACGATAAATCCACTCTCATTGTATAACAGGGGTATTTCTAACGGGATTAACTAGCTACTACAGAAACCACCATATTTATATTATAATCACTAGCCACTGGCTGTTCAGCCGGAATGGTTTGGGATATCCCAATACCGGTAATATCCCAGTAACAACCAGTATCCGCCGTACCGTCAGCTGTAACCAGAGTTATGGAATCAGTTACTCCTTCTGAAAAACCCGTTGATGAACCTTTAGATAAACCTGTATTCGAACATCCACCCTGCGGTGTTATAGTAGACACCGAGGGATCTACTGTCATTTGGCCGCCAACTGAATCTGCATCTGCACCGTCTTCAGCGCCAGCTGTAGGGTCATTAAAGTCATAATCAGTACCCGCGCTGTTCCAAACATTAGTAGTAACCGAGGCAGCTAAACTTAGAGTCCAGATAGAGCTGGCTGTGCCATTATCAACTCGCACTTTCTCACTAGCCGTGCCAAAAGTGCCAGCGGCTGTTTGCGAATTAAAAGAAAAAGTAACTGCATTCATAGCCATTGAAGGGCTGGCTACCGGACTGCTGCCGCTGTCAACAATATCAACGGTTAAAATACCGGCAGTGTATTCTCCGTCAATTCTAATATCATACATATAAGCCGTGGCATTATCCGGCTTAGCGGCCTTAGTGCCATTAACCCTGACGCGTAGATTTGCCATATTAGGAAAACCCGCTCCTCCCCAGTCAGCGGCAGTTAAAACTTGGGAGCGTTCAATCTTGGCCACAGCACTGCTGGTAGAAGTAATGAGCGTGTGTTTGGTGGTGCAGGTGCCCCCCGAGTATTCGCAAATAATGACTTCTACCGTATCATCAGTGGCAGCTGCTTTTGAAAAACTAAAGTAAAAAGTAGCTGAATCCCAAGACTGGCCTTTGGCCTGCCAGTCATTAGTGCCCTCGGCTGCAATATCACCGCCAAATGAAATTGATGGTGTAGCATTGCTATTGGAGCTTGAAGCGCTGGTACTGGTATTACCATCATATCCTTGGCTAGGAGTGCCCCAGTTTTCAGGATTATAAGCATCGGCCGGCCTGATAGTTTCTGTTGATGCATGAGCTTCTTCAATCCTTGGAGGGAAGTTAAAAATCTGAGGCTGGCCAGCAAATAACCAGATAAAAATCAAACAGACTATAAAAAACTTTATGGTAAATTTAGTTGTCTGTCTCATTATTTAAAACAAATATCTTTATTTATCATCCTTAGGAGGCACTTTAATTACTGACCCGGGTTTAAGCTCATACGGCGGCTTTATTTTATTCACTTTGGCCAGCAAACGCCAAGAAGCATCATATCTTTGTGCTAGTGCTTTCAAACCATCCCCTGACTTAACTTCATAGCCAACCCACTTTGTACTAATCCATTTTTTTCTTTTTCTACTCAACCACCATAAAAATATGAGTAATATGATAAACAGTAATACAATTAAGTAGATTATCAATGCTCCAATTGAGGGCATAATAAAAAACCAGACCACTGGATGCTTTAAAACAGTTTTTGGTACGCTGCTTTCTATGCCAGTACTAGCCTCTGAACTCGAATCATACTCCACTGTTAAAAAAGATTTATACCAACCACCCCAGAAAGAAGGCTCAAACTCAAAATTCCACTCTGCTGTATCACTGCGCAGAATGGTGTATTCGCCCCCGTGCTCTGCAATTTCTACGCCAAAAAAACTTTTAGTTAATACCTTTACTTCCGTATCAATAGACACGTTTCCTGAATTTTTTACTATTGGATGAAGTATTTTGCCGCCTTGAGTACGCTCAAGTATCTGAAGATTAACAATCTCTAATTGTCTAATAATATTTCCGGGAATAGTAATGGCCACTCTTAAGCCAGTCCGCGTAGAAAGCACAACGCCTGTTTGCCCCTGCTGGCGCTCCTTTTTCTCCTGAACAAGAACGCACCCGTCATGCTCACCAACACTTGCATCTGGTGGTACAACAATTGTAAACGGGACTAATACATTTGAATATGGAGATAATTCAACTAGTACTGGCTGTGTATTACTCATCCCGCTGTTATCCGCGTCTACGCTAGTAATATCCTCCTGCTCTTCAGCTCCCTCCAGCTGGCTGATTTCAACACCAGCTATATCACCATCATTAGATAAAATACCTGCACCTAAAGGATCATAACCAAAATTCACTTCAGTTCCATCTAAAAAACCATCATTATCCGTATCTGGATCATTTGGATCAGTACTATGCTGCTCTTCTTCCTGGTTAAGCAACCCATCCCGGTCATCATCTTCAGCTGGATCGGATAATAACGAAAAAGTATCCTGGGGAGCGCCAAACGTTATCCAGGAGCCAACATCATTCTTTGGTTCAGACAGCTGCTTACAGGCAAAGCCGCCTTCGGTTGAAGGAGTAGAATCAGCTGAATACACCATCAGAGTTTTTGTCTCATCTGAATTATTAACAACTAAAACGCCTTCAGTTTGACTTGCTCCCGGCTTGAGTGTATGGACAAAAATATCATCAGTACGAGGATTTTCCGCACGAGGATAAGCTGGACGGCCGCCTACTCCGCCATAATTAATGGCTCTGGCGGAATCCAATGTTACAAATAACGCAATTACCAAAATAAAAAATACTAGGCATGAATACTTAAATGCTAAATAAAGTTTGCTTTTCATAAACATATAAATTCTCACTTGGAAAACTTAATAAAATTATACCATACCTATAAATACGAGCAAAAAAGTAATATTTGAAAAACCGAGCTTTTTACTCGGTTCTTCGTTTTTGTTTTTATCAAAAACTGCTTATGATGCAGTGACTGATAGTGTCATATTAATATCATAATCTGCAGCAGCTGGCTGTTCAGCTGGAATTTCCTGACTAAGTGAAACACCTTGCAGAGTCCAGTCGCCAATATCATCAGAACCAGCCGCTCCAGTTAAAATGGTAATGCTGTCAGTAGTACCCTCATTAAAAGCATTGGACGAACCTTTAGTAATATTACTGGTAGTACAAGTTGAACACTGGCCGGCTGCTAAAGTGCCGCCTGAAGCATCAACAGTCATTTGGCCACCAAAAGAATCTGTATCAGCGCCGTCAGTACATCCAGAACCCCCGGTATCATTAAAATCATAATCAGTACCCGCGCTGTCCCAAACATCAGTCGTAGCAGAGGCAGCTAAAGAAACGGTCCAGCCATTATCGGCAGCATCAGGATTAGAAACATAAATCTGTTCAGAAGCCGAACCAAAAGTACCTGTACCAGTTTGGCAGGCAAAGCTAAAAGTTACTGCGCCCATAGCTACGGCCGGACTGCCCACGCTGTTATACGAACCATCTACTATATCAACGCCTAAACTGCCACCATTAATGGTTTGGGAAAAGTTAGAAGTAGAGCTGGCATAAACATAGGTGAAAATGCTAGCAATAAAGATAACAAAAAGCGCTATTACTATTGCAATAACGAGATTATATTTTACCATAAGCAAATGGAGGGTTTTGCTTTTCATAATTATAGTTTTTATTTGTATTTTTGTATTTCTGCCTTAATTATAGCGCATTTTTTGCCTCTTGTCAATAGCTTATATATTTTAATTACATCTTTACACATCAAAATTATAATGAGATTATTAAGTTAACATGAAACACTCATTTAAAATTGGCTTTAGCTTTGGTCTGACTTCAGCAGTAATAACCACTCTAGGCCTGATGGTTGGCTTAGAAGCTGGTACCAGCTCTCGCCTGGCCGTTCTTGGCGGCGTGCTGACTATTGCAATTGCTGATGCTTTTTCTGATGCCCTGGGTATTCACGTGGCAGAAGAATCTGAAAATGTACATACAACAAAAGAGATTTGGACCTCCACTTTGACGACTTTTTTTACAAAAGCCATCTTTGCCTCTTTGTTTATAATTCCCGTACTCCTGCTTGAACTATCAACTGCTATAATTATCAGTATAATTATTGGTTTACTGTTAATTGTTGTTTTCAGCTATATAACCGCCCGTCAACAGCAAAAAAAACCTTGGGGCATGGTCACAGAGCACTTGCTGGTGGCTATTGCAGTAATTATTGCTACACATTACCTCGGTTTATGGATTAACCAATTATTTAGCTAAAATAATTATCCAGACAACAACACGGCCGCAACTAATCATTACGGCTTTCTTCTATTAAAAAATTAATAGCATGAAGTAATTAGAAGTATGGGTCTGGGGTTTCACTGAGCTACAATTTTTGTCATTCAGAGGGAGTGTAACGACCGAAGAATCTTTATGATGTTTGCTTATTAATTAAGCGTCATAAAGACTCTTTGTCCCGTCTTGGACGGGACTCTGAGTGACAAGAGATGAAAAGAGGCATAATAACAATTACAACTTCTTTATCATGTAAGTCTCACTCAACTTATACCCCAGCCTCCTATAATACTCCCTCACTCCTACTCCAGCTATGACCACAATTTCTTTATAACCTTTTTGCTTGGCAATTTTCTCTACTTGCTTCATTAACCGCTTGCCTAATCCGATATGTTGAACAGCCTTTCCTTTTTTACCAACCGGGATCAACTCACCATATGTATGTAATTCACGAATAAGAGCAGTATCTGGATTAAATGGCTTGTTTTCTGCTAATTTTAGCCTTTTTTCTAATAAACGTAAACGCACAAAAGCGTATAATTTTTTCTTATCCTTACTTTCATAACTTATAAAATGTTCTGTACCTTGGCCAGCTTTATATTTCCTTTGTACCAACTTCAAATCTTTGATCTTAACTTTTTCTTCCCTAACTTCCCGGCAACGAATGCATTTACACATTACACCCTGTTGATGCAAATACTGACGTAAGTTTGTTATCCGATTCCCCGCCACAATATCCGGACCCGGAATATCACGGATCAAGCGATTAATTCTGACATAAGCTGGGATTATTTTTTTTATCTTAACTAATAAACTATTTAATACTTTGTCAGAATATGGCTTATACTTTCCCTGCTTGTACCATCTATAAAGCAAAGAATTTTTAACCACTACACACGGATAAATTTTCAGCATATCCGGCTGCCATTGTGAATTAGTAAAAATTTTCTTAAACACAGTTAAATCCTTAGCAGGGGTCGAACCCGGCAAGCCAGGCATAATATGGTAGGTTATTTTAAAACCAAAATCACGAAGCAAAGCCGTAGCTCGTTCCATATTTACCAAGGTGTCATCACGTTTAACTAAATCTAAAACTGGCTGGTGGACCGATTGAACGCCAATCTGCACATGAGTGCAGCCCAAGCTTCGCATGTGCCACAATTCTTCGTATGTAACATGATCAGGTCGGGTTTCTAAAGACAGACCAATGATCCTGTGCCTGGCTTTTTCATTTATTTTTTGCGCTTGTGCTAATGAAGCAGATTTTTTACCATTAGCTCCGTCAAAGCACCTTTTAATAAACCACTCTCTGTATTTTTTCGGATAAAACGACCAAGTGCCACCTAAAACAATTAATTCAATCTTTTCTACATTGTGCCCGTTTTTTTCTAATACCATAATACGCTTACTCACCTGCTGGTACGGATCAAATTTTAAACGGAAAGCCCGCTGAGCAGCCGGTTCTGAGGCAATGTAACTTTTGGGCATGCCTTCGGGTGCTGGGCAATAAACACAGCGGCCTGGACATGGATACGGTTTAGTTAAAACTGTAACCGGCGCAACACCCGATAAAGTACGGATGGCCCGCTTGCGTAATAAACGTATTAAATCCGAATTTAAGCGCCCCTTGTAAAACTGCCTATATTTACTTAAAATAACAGCATTAGAAATTATTGCAGTGCCGTGCTTTTTAGCTAGTCTTCTCTTTGTATCATGTAAATCTTTAGCTGTAATGAGCCTACTTTTAACTAAATCACGTAAATATTTTTTAAAAACTTTTTCATTCATATGAAAGACGAGGTTGCCAAAAAAATCTTAATTAAAGTAAAAAAGGATTATGAATTAATTGCTAATGAGTTTAACGCCAGCAGGCAGTATATCTGGCCGGATTTGAATATCTTTGAAAATTTCATCAAACCAAATATGAAAGTGCTTGACCTGGGCTGCGGCAACGGACGCCTCTACGACATGTTAAAACAAAAGAATATCCAGTACTTAGGTATTGATAATTGTGACCGATTTATAAAAATAGCGCAAGGCAAATACCATGATAACAATTCATTGTTTAGGGTGGGAGATATTACTGCCTATCCAAAAACTACCAACAATTATGATGCCATCTTCATGGTCGCTGCTTTGCAGCATATTCCCTCTGTAAAAATTCGCCAACAGGTTATGAATAATATTTTCAGTTCGCTGAAAAAAGACGGGCTATTACTAATGACTAATTGGAATTTATGGCAACCCAAGTATAAAAAATATATTCGGAAAAATAACATTAAAAAAATCTTTGGGCAGTCGGAATTGGATTTTAATGACTGTCAGTTTACTTCCTGGCAAATAAAAATTGACCGTTATTGCCATGCTTTTACACTCAAGGAAATAAAGAAACTATTAACCCTGAGTAATTTAAAAATTCTAAAGAATTATCAAACTCCGAATAATATAATTACTATTGCACAAAAGCCTTGAAAAATTGATAACTACCCCCTTCATTTCATAGCCACTTAAGTG
>Ga0180007_10002936_pt1 | contig 19679 bp, 19 predicted proteins | sample MM_PC_MetaG_FD_121122 | JGI IMG/M metagenome (GOLD analysis project Ga0180007, IMG submission 121122) | Groundwater microbial communities from the Aspo Hard Rock Laboratory (HRL) deep subsurface site, Sweden - MM_PC_MetaG | ecosystem: Environmental > Aquatic > Deep subsurface > Groundwater... | reverse complement strand
TTACCTTCCACCATTACTACAGCTAGTCCCGGAATAATACCTTTGGTGGACAAACTTTTTATCTGTCGTCGAAAAGCTGTAATCGAACTATCGGCTAACTTCTTTCCGTTGAACAAAATCATTTTAAATTATTTTGAGTACGTCTTTATACGTTACCACCAAAACTAGGAGTACGATTAACAAAAATCCAACCGTATTCACAGCATTCTCTGTGCTGGTAGATAGCTTTCTACCACCTCTTGCCATTTCGACCAACACAAAAGCTAATCTACCCCCATCCAGACCTGGGAATGGCACCAAATTAATAATGCCTAAGTTAAGTGACAAGAATATAATAAATTGTAGAATGCGCATCCATCCTAGTCTCATTAAATCAACTGTGATCCTTGCAATGCCTACTGGCCCAGATAAATCGGCAGGGATTGTAGCTGTAGTAAACAGTTGATAGATTAACCCGGTAATAGCTTGGGAAATTACCAATAAAAGCATCCCTATTTCTTTCACGGCTAACCATGGCACCTTCCACCAAACATATGACACTTTTTCAATCGACCGATCGATCCACGCCCCAATAATTACCCCTTCAGTACTACTAGCTGGAGTTATATCTACCACTAGCTCCTCGCCTTCGCGACCAATTAAGAAACTGGTTTGCTTGCCAGCTTTATCTGTTAGAAAATCTTTAAAATCGTTAGGTGTGCTAAAAATAACTTCACCAGAACCTAAAATAAAATCACCAGCTACAAGATTGGCAGAAGCAGCTGGAGAATTCTCCACTATCTTCATAACCACCACCTTGGATTCAACTTGGTTAGTAGCACCAACTAACTGTTCAACTGGAGTAACTAACGGTGGCATTCTTAACCAAAATCCAATCATCAAGAGCACCATCCCCACCAAAAAATTCATCAGCACCCCAGAAATAATTACCCAAATACGTTCCAATGGTGTTTTGCTACTAAAAGCCATTTTGTCTGGAATATCTTCACCACTTTCACCGTGCAGTTTTACAAATCCACCAAATGGAATCCAGTTAAACGAATAAACCACTCCTCGTCTTTTAAAACTCTTTATCCGTGGTGGAAAACCAATGCCAAACTCATCAATTTTAATACCGACCCTTCTGGCAGCCCAAAAATGACCAGCCTCGTGAGCCAGCACCAATAAGCTAAAAATAACTACAAATACAACAATTGCGCCTACCATTTTTTACTTTAATCAAATTAAAACTGCCGCAGTTCTTCGGATTTTTTGGTTGTCATCTGTTCGATGTTCTCTATGGCTCCATCAATCAAATGTTGCCATTCTTTTTTCAAACGCTCCTTGTCATCATCGCTAACTCCACCACCGCTAGCTTTGTCATTCAGAGCATCAAATGCTTCTCTCCTAATGTTCCTAACACTAACTTTGGCATCTTCTGCCAGCCTATTTACTTGTTTTACCAATTCTTCGCGCCGTTCGTTGCTTAATAAAGGTAGAGCTAATCTAATTTGAGTACCTTCATTGGCAACCCCAAAGCCTAAGTTAGCTTCTAAAAGAGCTTTTTCGACATGACTAGTGTTAGCCTTGTCCCATGGTTGGACTAGAAGTTGCTTGGGGTCAGGCACGGTTACAGTTGCCAAATTACTAATTGGCATCTTTTGACCATAAACGTCGACTAGAATTTTATCTAGCAATCCTGGGTTTGCTCTACCACTTCGAACAGTTGCAAACTCTGCCACCAAATGATCTTTAGTAGCAGTAAGTTTGTTTACTAACTCCTGCTTGATAAACTCCATTATTCTCTAACTCCTAATTCAAAACGGACGAATCTACCTATCTTAATGTTCTCTTTTAGTATACCAACTATCTCCGAAATCAAATCTTCTACTTTTTTGTCTTGATTTAAAACAAACGGTTGTTTAGTCAAACAAACAGCTTCGTAAAAACCATTTAGCTTCCCCTCTAGGGCCTGTTCTGTTAGTTCTTTCGACTTTCCCTTTAACTGCGTCTTATACAGATCTTTTTCTTTTTTTACAACATCGGAAGGCACATCTTCAGGAGCAACATACAACGGATGCATACCTGCTACATGCACAGCTAAATTATGTGCTAGTTTTTTAAAATCTTCGTTGCGAGACACAAAATCCGTCTCACAGTTAAGCTCGACCAAAACCCCGACTTTATCTCCAGGATGGATATACGACACGATAAGGCCTTGTGAAGCAACTCTAGCAGATTTAGATGCAGCAATTTGAGCACCCTTTTCTCGTAGTAGTTTGGCAGCTTTTTCAAAATCGCCATCTGAAGCCTGCAGGGCTTTTTTAACATCCATCATCCCCGACCCAGTTAAATCACGTAGTTTTTTTACAATCTCTGCTTTAATTTCCATAGTTTTATTCCTCCTTAATAATTTTTTTGACTATTTTCTTTTTGGGCTTAGCCTTCGCTTCTACTTCTTTTTCAACTACTTCAGTTTCATCATCAGAAATAAGCGGAGCACCATCTTCACCTTCTACCTTTTCGCTAACCGATTTATCGTCCTGGGATAGCTTATAATTCTTAACAAACGTGTCAGCGATAGCGTGAGAGATCAAGATAATGCCGTTCTTTGCATCATCGTTTGATGGGATCACATAGTCGATATCAGTAGGATCGGCATTAGTATCTACCATAGCAATAACTGGAATACCCAGTTTAATTGCTTCTTTAACTGCAATTCTTTCCCGAATAACATCTACCACAAAAATTGCACCCGGTAGTTTATTCAAATTATCTAATCCACCAAATGATTTTTCCAACTTGGCTAGCTCTTTCTCTAATAAACCAATCTCTTTCTTAGTCATATCACCGAACGAACCGGTAGCTACTTTTTCACGTAGTTGCTTCAAATAATTAATCCTGCTCTTCATCGTCGAGAAGTTCGTTAAAAGACCTCCAGGCCAATGGTCTGAAACATAAGGTAGGTTTGTCTCCTTCGCCAAGTTTCTAATAATATCGCCCGCCTGTCGCTTGGTCGAAACCAATAGCAGTAGCTCTTCTTGCTTAGCAATTTTAGCTACAAACCCTAATGCTTCCTTGAGTTTTCTCTCAGTTTTAGTGAGATCAATAATATGTACCCCGTCTCTGTCATCAAAAATGAATGGTTTCATTTTTGGATTCCAACGAAAAGTTTGGTGTCCAAAATGCACACCTGCCTCCAACATCTGTTCCAAAGTTACATTACTCATCTAATTATCCTTTTACTTCCGCCTGGATCAACTTAAGCTCGGATTACTTCCCAGTTTTTACCTGGAAAGTAACAGGCCCCTGCTTAATCACCAAACGTGTTAAATTTATACCTCTCGATGCTACCCTAATAGCCCTTAACAGTCAAACAACAGCTGAAATAATGTATAATTTAATCGTTTCTTAGGGGACGCATAGCTCAGCTGGTTAGAGCGCACGATTCACATTCGTGAGGTCACAGGTCCGAATCCTGTTGCGTCCACCAAAGTTTTGACGAAAAAAGACATAGCAACGCAACACCAAACAATTCTATAAAACTTCTAAGTGTTCTATAATAAATCCATGCCTACCGATTTAGATACCTCTCAAAAATCTCGATCCAAAAAGCCACTTAAATTAGCGTTGGCCATTTTTGTCGGTACCGCTACTTTTGTATACGACGTTTTTAAGACCGTAACCACTGTCCTTGGGGTCGCTTTCCTTATTCGATTCTTCTTAATCCAACCCTTCTATGTCAGTGGTCAGTCGATGGAGCCTACTTTCGAGAACAACCAATATATTATTGTCGACCAAGTCTCTTATCGTTTCCACGCACCAAGACGTGGAGACGTAGTGGTGTTCAAATATCCTAAGAATGTTGCCTTCAGTTTCATTAAAAGAATCATTGGCCTACCTGGGGATACTGTAACAATTCGCGACGGCGAAGTTACTGTTACTAATAGCAAAAATGCCGACAGCCTTACCTTGGCAGAAGACTACATTAGAAGTCGCACCAGCGGAGAACTAACTACCACTTTAGGAAAAGATGAATACTTTGTCTTGGGTGATAACCGGCCGAACAGTTCCGACTCTAGAAGTTGGGGCGCCCTACCCAAACGTCTAATTGTTGGCAAGGTGTGGGTGGTGTTATACCCCTTCGATGAGTTCAAGACTGTGCCTACCCCATCGTATAATTTTTAAATATAATTATTATTTTAATTAAATTATACCCCCGACTCAATTAAGTGTCGGGGATATAATTTTGAATCTCTGATTTAACTTAGTTCTCGAAACTTACATCACGGCTCATATTGCCCGGATTAATAATCTGAGTCATCCAACCAACAAAATCTGTGTGGGCAAGATACATCGCATAGCTATAGAAGCCACCATTGCTGAATACTACAAATTTGCTGTCATCTACATCTGCCCAAATCCTTTGTGTGGAAGAGGAATAAGGAGTCAATTCTATGGCCTTAACCCCTGGGCCCTTAGATACAAAGGGAAGAGAGGCATACAAAACATTGAAGCCATAATAGACGTACGGATCTTTATTGCCAGAAAATACTATTTGTAATGGACTTGGTAAGGAACTGTTGGAAATTCTAGTAAATTCGTTCCACCTGTACTCAAGTGTGTCAATTTGTCTGCTAGACGAACTACCCAATGGCCTGAACCATACTTCTTGGTCTCGAAGACCAACTCCCGATGTGTAGATAGCTACTGTCCAAGCTGTAATTGCACCACCAGATGCAGTTGCCGCATATTGACACTCACTGCTAGCACCGACGTTGTGAACCCTAGTTGCTACCTGAGTAGTTACATCAAAGATGTATGCATCTCTATCACCAAAACTATTTGGACTGGCATCGTAACACCATGCCGCTTTAGTTCCATCAGTAGAGAGGGTTGGGAAAAGGTAAGAACCAGTAGTGGTATATACTTGGGCGCCATCATCCACAATATATATTGGACCAGTGAGCATATCTGATGTATCCAGACTCATAGCTCCATAGATGTAGTCATTACCACCATCTGCTGGAACTAGATAATTCCACATTCTAGGATAATCACGAGGAGCAGCTAGAGTGGTTATAGCTCCAGTATTAACATTTAGTTTTACGGGTGTTGTGCGTGATGGGAAATTACCCATCAGGCTATCTACCCTGATAAAGAAGACATAATCTCCAGAGGGTGTAGGACTTACAGCATTACCAGAGAAGACTATATGTGGAAGTTCTGGTCCAGAACTGTAATACACTGGGCCATACGAGACATTCCCTGTAGCCTTTACAAAAGCATAAGGAGTCCTGATCTCCGATGGGTCAGGGTTAGCCGGCCCTGGGCCACCTGGGTTAGTTGGAGTCACCCAATCTGAAGTAGCCATTTGAGTCGGTTTAAGCGCCATACTTGGCCACTCTCTCTCTACGCTAATATCCTTACTTTTGGCTGGGTTACGGCGAGCTGCCTCACTTGCGCCAATATCAAAACCGCCATTATTGGCGATTAATATTAGAACCAATACCACTAGAAGAGCAATCACTGCATTCTTCAGCTGATCATAATTTATTTTTGTTTTGGTAGATTTTCCTGCCATATAATACCCCCAATAAATATTAAATAATAACTATAATATTATAACATAAAGGTAGTTAGATGAGGCAAGTCTAGAAACTGCAATATCTATTTAGCTACTAATCTTAGTAATTTTTACTTTAGTTAGGTTCTGGCGATGCCCTTGGGTTTTGCGATAACGAGTACGTCGCTTCATCTTAAAAACCAGTATCTTTTTATCTTTATACTGATCAATCAGCTCGCCTTCTACTTTAGCATCAGCGATGACTGGATCGCCTAGTGTAATCTCATTCTTATCACCAAAAACGGCCAAAACTTCCTCGAAAGTTACTTTGTCTCCAGAGACACCTTCTAGCTTCTCAATATCTACAATGTCCCCTACATTGACCAGATACTGTTTGCCCCCAGTCCGAATAATAGCTCCCATAGTCATTTTCCTTTTCTATATGTAACCAGATGATTATATCGAGTTTTAGTGGGCTAAGTCAACTTCAATTTGTCCCCTACCTGTAAATTATATCTGGCACTGAACCCAGAGTTTACTTCTAAGATATATTGAGCAGGAACTACACTCCTATATCTTGGCAATTCTTCTATAGCTAGATCTGGCATCGGCCGAGCATCCTTTGTAATATCCACAATCTTATATTCCTCATCCATCCAGATCATATCTATGGCAAAATGCATGTCTAGCATCCAGAAATCATGGTATCCCTCGCTTTCGAATACAAACAACATCGACTCCTGCTCGCCTAAGCTATCCCTGCCAGAAAGACCCTCTGACTTCAGCTCTGGTGTATCCACTACTTCGGTTTTAATAGTTAAGCCATTAGGTAGGATCAATTTTGTACTAGTATCTTCTACTGTTGGCACTGCTACCGTAGCAGGAGGTTGTTTAATAACACCTACGATCAAAAACATTGCTATTACAAAAATAATCAGAGCGATGCGAGAAAAAATTATTTCGTAAAAGTAATTTTTGGACATTATATTTTTGTTAAACCAATACTTACCTGCTTGTTATTAACATTAATCATAGTTTTAGCTTTACTATCTTCTGATATTTCTTTGGCCAATGTTTCGGTTTTAATATAGTCGTCAAAAACACTAAAAACCTTCGTAACGATTGGGTCACTACTTTGATAGTATAACTTAATTCTATCCGCCACTTCCAATTTACTCTCTTTACGAAGTGTTTGCACACATCTAATAATCTCTCGTGCCAACCCTTCCATCTCTAATTCTACAGTTATATCACTATCTAGCTGGCTTTCTTTTGCATCAAAAACAATTTGCTTAATATTTAATTCTTCAATAACAATCTGGCTTAGATCTTTAGATAGTTTCTTTTCTGCCACTTGCAATTTAGCCAGAGGTTGCCGCACTTTAATCTTTGCTTCTTCACGAAGCGCATGACCCATCTCAACTATTTTTCTGGCCCTGCTCATTTCTAAAATAATCTTTTCGTTAATCTTCCCTCCCTGTGGCCAATCTGTCAGATGGATCGAAACTGGATCTGTTTTTTGTTTTAACACCTCATAAATCATTTCAGCTACTAAAGGCATAAACGGTGCCATTAACATAGATAAATTTTTTAACGACCAATACAAAGTTTGGTGAGCTTGTTGCTTGTCACTATTATTTTCACTTTTCCAGAAACGTTTTCGACTTCTGCGCACATACCAATTAGATAAGTCGTCTACAAATTTCTCAATATTACTAGTCGCATTAGTAATATCATAGTTATTTAGATGTGTCGTAACTTCCAAAATAAGCTGGTTTAAACGAGCCAGCAGCCATTTGTCTAAGACGTTGCTAGGCTTTGGCTCTCTGCTGCTCGGAACAAATTTATCTAAATTAGCATATGTCGTAAAGAAAGATAGAGTATTCCAAATTGTTAATACCAAGCTGCGTGTAATCCGCTTTAATTCCTCTTCGTCAAAGTTTTTAGGCAGTCCTGGTTGGTTAACTGTATAAAAATACCAACGGAGCACATCCGAACCGTAGTTTTCAAAAATTGCCCAAGGATCAACCACATTTCCTTTCGATTTGCTCATCTTTTTACCTTGCTTATCCAGCACATGACCCAAACAAATAACATTTTTGTAAGGAGCTCCCCTGCCTAGAACAGTTGAGACAGCCAGTAAGGTATAAAACCAACCACGCGTTTGATCTACCGCTTCCGATATATAATCAGCCGGGAATGCTTTACCTCCCTCTATCTTCGGTCTATTTTCAAAAGGATAATGCCATTGTGCAAACGGCATCGAACCACTATCAAACCAAGTATCAGTTACCTCTGGCACTCTTGTATACTCCTTACCATCTTTAACTAGCACAATTTCATCGACTAATGGTTTATGTGGATCAAAATCCTTTCCAACTAGCTTCTTGTCTTTGGCTAGCTCTTTCAATTCTTCAAAGCTACCAATGCAGATATAATCATAGCCATTGCCCCAAATGGGTAGTGGTGTGCCCCAATAGCGACTTCTAGAAATAGCCCAATCCTTTACTTCTTTTAGCCATCCTCCGAATCTACCCTCTTTAAAGTGTTCTGGCACCCAATTAATAGTTTCGTTATTAGCGATCAGTTCTTTGCGCAGAGCAGACATTTTAATAAACCAAGAGTTGTCCGCGTAGTAAAGAAGCGGAGTATCGCATCGCCAACAAAATGGATAATCGTGAATATATTTTTCTTCCTTAAACAATAGATTGCGCTTGTCTAAATCTGCCACAATCTCTGTTTCTATTACTTTGCTTTTAACAAACTTACCTACCCATTTTGGTATATTTGGAAGAAACTTACCTTCCAGGGAAACTGTATGTACAGTTGGCAGATTATGTTTCTGGCCCAGCTGGTAGTCGTCTTCACCGTACATAGGAGCGATATGCACAATCCCAGTTCCTTCAGTGGTGGTTACAAAATCTCCAGACAAAATCTGCCAGGCGTTAGAACTGTCCACGCCTTCTAATGCTTCCGGGAACAGCGGCTTATATTTCTTGCCAATTAAATCCTTTCCTAAAAATTCCTGTTCAATTTTGGCATCATCACCAATTACTTTTTCTACCAACTCTTTGGCCAAAATTAGTTTTTCATTACCTGAATTCACTTTTACATATTTAATCTTTGGACTAACTGCCAATGCGGCGTTACCAGGTAAAGTCCAAGGTGTAGTCGTCCAAACTAACACAAATGTTTTTGATTTATCCAAAAGCTCAAATTTTACAAACACCGAATTATCTTCCACTTCCCGATAACCTTGTGCTACTTCATGGCTAGACAGGGCTGTACCGCACCTAGAACAATAAGGCACAATTTTGTGACCCCTGTAAAATAAATCTTTATCCCAAATCTGTTTAATAATCCACCACAATGATTCGACATATTTTGGATCATGGCTAATATAAAAATCCTTGTAGTCTAGCCAAAAAGCCGACCTGCGACTAAAATCCTCCCATAAAGCTTTATACTCCCAAACACTATCTCTGGCTTTTTGATTAAATTCTTTAACCCCGTATTTCTCGATTTCTTGTTTGCTTTTTAAGCCTAATGCTTTTTCAACTGCAATTTCTACCGGTAGACCATGTGTATCCCAACCAGCTTTGCGATCGACCAAATATCCCTGCATCGTTTTAAAACGCGGAATTAAGTCTTTGAAATATCTGGTAATTAAATGATGGATACCTGGTTTGGCATTAGCAGTCGGTGGTCCTTCAAAAAACACAAACCGCTCGGCATCTTTTCTTAGCTTCAAACTTTGTTCGAAGATTTTCTCTTTATCCCAAAATTTCAGAATGGCTTCTTCTGCTTTTGGTAAATCGAGCTTGGGATTAACCTCCTTAAACCTTGTCATTGCTTCTTCCTGTTCTTTCCGCCATCAAAAACTTTCTTTGATTTTCATCCAAATCGATAAAACTATCAGCCAGTTCCCTTAGTTTTCCAGAAGTGCTTCGACCAAACGAAGCCACTTCAACGCGCTGACCAATGCTTCGCAGGTGCTCTAATAAAGGAATAAAATCTCCATCACCCGAAGCTATCACCACCACGTCTATTTTTTGAGCTAATCGAATAGCATCCATAGCAATACCAACATCCCAATCGCCCTTTTTATGACCACCATAAAATACCTGTAATTCTTTGCTCTTAACATCAAACCCAATATTACCTAGAGCATCAAAGAATTTCTGTTCCTCTGGGCTCTCGGCTTTAATCACATATGCAATCGCCCGAATTAGTTTCCTGTCCCCGACTGCTTCTTTCAATATCGCCTTAAAGTTGACCTTCCGGTTATACATTGTCCGAGCCGAATAGTATAAATTCGACACATCTACAAACACTCCCACTCTTTGCTCACTATATTGAGATACCATAATTCAAATATTAAAAAATACTTGTCTATTATAACAAAAACATTGACTTTGGATACTAGGTGGGATATAACCTAGTCAGTTAGTACCTTAAAAATACATTGGAGGTTATCGTTATGAAAAGAATGATAACTGTTATTCTATTCTTCATCGCTATATCCTTCCTGTCTGGAGGAGTTCTAGCCGAGGGATATAAACTTGAGTCCACAGAGGGACTAAAGAAGATCGAGGGACAATGCCAGAGTTGTTTGCGGCACCTGTGGCTGCAGGAACAAATCTACAAAAGCGGGAACCGCTATTGTGATTATGGTACTTTATCAGAGCTGAAAGTGGAGGAGCTCATAGCCACGGAGAAGGACTATGATACCCTTATCCCCTGGTATCACATAGTAGTTTGGAATGTGACACCGTCCACCAGGACAATGAATGGTGGCAACCTGGATGATTCAAAATTCATCATAGTAGCTGTCCCAGTCGACAAAAGACTGAGGACATTCGCAATTAACCAGGACATGCAGGTATATACCTGTATGAAGTATGTGGTTGATGACTGGAATGATGTTACTATGACGGATCTAAACAATCCGGATTTGTGGCGAATAGATCCGGATAAACCTGGAGCGTATTACAGTTTGGAGGATAGAGTTGTATGTCCTAACCCCGACAATAACCCATTGGAAGACATTACCGAGGCTCTGGGGAAAGATGCTCAATCAGTATTGAGCATACTGGGAGAGAGCATGGGGATAGGTATAAACCCTCAAATAAGTTCTATCTCCATAGAGGAGATAGACAAAGTAGAATGGGGAATATAACAGCTGCTAAGAAAAAGGAGCAACTAAAGAAACAACTGGAGGAGGGTGGAATAAGTTACATAATCTCATCATTCCACCATGGGACAACAGACGACACTACATACTTGTATGCAGTGTCAATCAAAAAAATAGTTGATTAATAACAGTAATGCTCTAGACAGTATTTAATACTGTCTTTTTTTATTTAGAACATTAACTTTGAGCACTTAATTAGATACAAAAAGGTGTATTTTGTAACTTAACAAAAAGAAGGTGATAACATATGCGATTATTCATACCTGTCAAATTAAACAGTCCTCTGGTACTTACTCGTTTTGTCAGCAAAACTGATAACCACATGAGTGTGTACCTAGATCTTTCTGACAGGAATATTGTGGAATCATTGGAGGAGGCAAAACACAGCCCTTTAATCCAGAAGGATAAAACGACTGCTCCTATCGGAGCGTATATGTTCACGACAAGAAACTTGAACGTTACAGTCCACTCAAGGAGAGCTGTGACTTCAGATGTCATGTTACTATGTAACTTTCTCTTTCCCGATCACATCACAAGTTTTTTTCGGGGAAGGAGTACCTAAACTGTGTCAGGTTTCAAGCGCTTGTTCACTCCAATTTCTTACGAGGGTGGCATGTTAGCTAAAGGTGGGATGCCAGATAACTTGCATGTCATAGCTCCAGATCTTGACATGTGCCAGAAGGTAAGACGTGACCTACAAAAAGATGGGTATAGGCATATGTTTGTTGTGATTGAAAAGTACAACTATCCAACTGACAATATAGGGCATAGAAGACCTTGTTACGACGTTACCCTCTACAATGGAGGTTTGTGTACACCCGTATATAGTGCACGAACGGGTTTGCCAGTGATCATCCCAACTTTTGGGATGACTCTCGAAGAGTTGAACAGAACAATCTCTTGCCCAAACTAAAATACCAAAACCTCAATAGACAACTCTAATTGAAGTTTTTATTTACTACATCAACAACCTTATTCTTAAGCCTAATCCCTCTAACAATCTGGAGATTGCTTTTGGCTGTTTTAAAGTGTTTAGCTAATAGACTTATCACTGCTGCATTAGCTTTGTTGTCTATTGGTTTGGCTGTAGTCCTAACAATATATGTCTCTTCTTTCTTCTCTACAGAATTTTGCTTTGAGTTAGGTATAACTTTAACTTGTATGCGCATCTAATACTCTATACCCTCTCTAGCTAATTGGCCTTTATCGAAATAGTGTTTTACTTTCTTCATCTCTGTAACTAAATCTGCTATTTTTGAAAACTCTGGCACTAATTTATGCCCCGTTAAAACCACTTCGCCTTTTTTAACTGCTTTTTTAATTAGAGCTATAACCTTTGACTTTGGAATAAATTTCATTTCTACCGCATCCATAATCTCGTCTAAAATTAACAGATCAAACTTTTCTTTAGCTACTATCTTTTCTAAAAACTTTAACCCGAGGATGGCCAACTTCTTATGCTCGCTGTCCCCTTTTTTATCCCAAGTAAAATGATCTGGCCCAAACTGATAGACCTTAACTTTACCACTCAAAAGCTTAGCCGCCTTAACTTCCCCAATGTCTAGTCTCCCCTTTAACCACTGGAGACAAATTACTTTTTGGCCCTGACCAACAGCTCGCAGTGCAAGCCCAAAAGCAGCGGTAGTTTTACCCTTGCCAAAACCGTAATACAGATGGACATAATGAAATATTGTTTTATTCATACTATTAAATAATTGATCAAGATATCAATATCTATTATTATTTAAGCTGCTTTAGCCGCCTGTCGCACTTGAGTTATCTCCGCAGCGTCAATTTCAGACATTAGATCATTAGAAGAATTGGCCGTGCTTTGATATAACAATTCACGCGCCATCTTAAATTGTTGTGTTGAAATTAATACCCTAACACGAGCCTGTACTACTTGATGTTGGGCTTTGGCATCTGCTGCAAATAACATAGCCCTGGTGACTACCGCTTCTTTATCAACGGAGTCTGCTTTTTCAAAACTCTTCACCAATTCATTAACTTGCTTATCCGGCATTTGATTAGTTCGCAATAATCGCATCAACTCTTGTTTACAGTGCGATACACTACTAAGGATGTTGGACAACTCTTGCACTAATTTACATTTGTCTGGAAAACTTAACAGTTCTGCTTGTGTTTGCCAAGCAATCTTTTCTCGTTCTGTTAATAAATCAGTATCAAGCGTACTTGAAATTTGTTCCACCACCTCCAATCCCGAAGCAATAAAATCATCCACTACCTCTACTAGATTCTGCATATATTTTAACTGATCACAGGCCTCAAAACCATCTTCCCAGATCTTCGCTTCAGCATCAGTAAACACTCCCAACGCCACAGCTTCACTAATCTTTGCTTGCATCGCACACCTTAACTCTTCCGCCTCATCACCGGTTAAAATTTCATTATCCTCAATTTTTGGTTCAAGCGTTTCTAACATTTAACTTTAACTACACCCAGTAGTAGTTCCACATTCTTTGCAAGAAAAACAAGTACCGTTATGCACCATTAATGCGCCACAAGTCGAACAAGACGGTGCATATTTCATGGCACTGCTCTCCTCCTCTTTATCCATAGCCAACGTTGGTTGCTCAACGATAGAATTGCCTATCGTATCCTCCTCTTCGTCATGGTTACCATTACTGTTAACTGCTTGGCCACTAGCAATTCCAAGCCTTACTTGTCGGTCTAAGCTTAAGAAGTTTCTACCCAGCCAACGTCCGATATAATCTGGGATAGATTTAGCCATGGGAATTTCAGGATTATCTGTCATCCCCCATGGATCGAATCGCAAGTTTAAGATCGACTCAATAATCGACTCGGCTGATACTCCTTCTTGTAACATCTTCGAAGATAGACGCGCAATCGCTCCAACCAGCCCACTTACTACCGAACCTTCTTTGCCAGTAATCATAAAGATCTCTCCCAAATCACCATTCTCAAATTTATTAGCAGTAATGTAGACCCGATGTCCACCAATCATAAATCTATGAGTTAGCCCTTCTCTAGTCCTTGGCATCTCTCGATGTGAAGAAACAACCTTCATAATTCCTTTAGCAGATATCGATTCTTTTTTACTAGATAATGGCTGAGAGGCCTTACAGCCATCACGATACAACGCCAATGCTTTAAGCCCTTTTCGCCAAGCAGTGACATATATCTCTTCAATTTCTTCAACGGTAGCTTCTTCTGGCATATTCACAGTCTTAGAAATAGCACCAGATAAAAATGGTTGGACAGCTGCCATCATTTCGACATGAGCCAACGGCCTAATAAATCTAGTGCCATCCCCACAACGAGTAGCACAATCGAACACCGATAAGTGCTCTTCTTTCAACCCTGGCGCACCTTCAATATTGCCATTGTCTAGAATATATTGTTTTAAAACCTCTACATCATTGCTCTCGTAACCTAGATATTCTAGTGCTGATTCGACCGACTGGTTAACGATCGAATACCCACCGCCCCCAGCTAACTTTTTGTATTTAACGAGAGAAAAATCTGGCTCAATACCAGTAGTATCAAGATCCATTAGCGGTCCAATAGTGCCAGTCGGCGCCAAAAGAGAAGTTTGTGAATTCCTATAACCAAATTCTTTACCTTTTTCTAGAGCTTCCATCCAATCCATCTTAGCCGCTAGAAGCAAGTTGTCTGGCGCACCTTTAATATTTTCTGCTGCATATTGATGCATCCGCATTACCTCCAACATGCTAGTTTCGTTAGGCTTATACTCAGCAAATGCTCCTAACCGTTCTGCCATATCCGCCGAAAAACTATATGCATGGCCAGTTAAAATTGCTGTAATCGCTGCGGCGATACCTCGACCAGCTTCGCTATCGTAGGCAACACCAATGCGCATTAAATACGCCCCTAAATTGCCGTAACCAAGTCCCAATGGCCTAAACTTGTGCGATTGACGCACTACTTCTTCGTACGGATAAGAAGCGAAGTCTACAATAATTTCTTGAGCTAAAATAAAAATCTTAATTGCTTGCCTAAATGCTTCTATGTCGAAATTGCCTGTTTCATTCAAAAACTTAACTAAATTTAACGAAGCTAAATTACAAGAGGTATCATCTAAGAACATGAACTCGCTACAAGGATTACTGCCATTAATACGTCCCGAGACTTTAACGGTGTGCCATCTATTAACTGTAGTGTCGTATTGCATACCTGGCTCCGCACACTGCCAAGCCGATTCGCTAATCATGCGCATTAGATCGCGAGCTTTGTAAGATTTATGCGTTTCATTAGTTGTCCGAAATTTAGTCTCCCACTCTCCATCATTTAAATAAGCCTGCATAAATTCATCTGTTACCCGCACGGAGTTATTTGAATTTTGCCCACTAATTGTGTGATATGCTTCCCCATTAAAATCTGATTCATAACCTTCCGAGATTAGAGCACGCGCTTTATCTTCTTCTTTAGATTTCCATTTAATAAAATCTTCTATCTCTGGATGGTCAATGTCTAAAATTACCATCTTGGCTGCCCTCCGTGTTGTACCACCAGATTTAGTAGCTCCAGCTCCCGCATCAAATACTTTCAAAAACGAGAGAAGTCCACTGGAAGTGCCGCCACTCGATAGATGTTCGTATTTCGACCTTAGTACCGAGAAGTTAGAACCAGTGCCACTGCCATATTTGAATAATCTCGACTCTCTTTTTAAAAGCTCGAAAATTCCCTCTAACGAATCTTCCACCTTTTGGATAAAACAAGCACTGCACTGCGGATGCTGGTAAGCCCCTGGCGATTTTTCTACTTCCTTAGTTTGCGTGTTATAAAAAAAGTTTTCAGTTGGCCTATCTACACCATAGCTGTGGTACAAACCCACGTTAAACCACACTGGTGAGTTAAAGGCTCCCTTTTGGTGCAAAAGTAAATGTGTTAATTCATCCTTAAAAATTTTAGATTCTTCCGTACTTTCAAAATAACCTAGCTCTTCTCCAGCACTCGTAATTGTATTGGCTATCCGGCTAATCAATTGTTTAATGCTTGTTTCTGCGCCTTCGGGCACAGGAATCCCAGCCTTGCGCAAATATTTATATGCCGCAATATTCACGGCAGTATCCGACCAACTTTCGGGCGCTTCAACTTCCTGATCGATTAACGCTTTATTTTCTTTAGCATCGAAAATATATGCTTTTCGTTTTCCCCACTTCACCGTACTCAAAACTTCTTCCCCCTCTACTGTAAAATAACGGGCAACCCATGCATTTTTAGTTTTAACTGCCATAAGCCAATCAATATTTTAAGTAATAAAACTCTCCACCCACTGCACCTACCAGCTTACTACACGATGACTCGCACCGCCAAAAAGAGTGGTTAAAACAGTTTGCTAGACAGTAAAGAATTAAAATAGAGCCCATTTCTAGGCCCTATTTTCTCACTTATTTCTACTGCTAAATTAGCTTTTAATCTTCTTTCTAATAAAGGCAGGCACATCCAGTTCATCCTTTTCATCCTCTTCCCGCACCTTTGTAGTTTGTCTATCAGCTTTGCGTCTAGTGCTAATACTTAAATTTGCATCATCGAAACCAGTCGCAACCACTGTAATTTTTACTTCGCCTTGCATGGCTTCATCAATTACCGCACCAAAGATAATATTGGCATCTGGATCTGCCGCTTCGGTAATAATTCTAGCTGCTTCATCAATTTCGTACATACCGAGATCAGGTCCACCCGTAATGTTGAATAGGATGCCTTTGGCCCCATCGATAGACATCTCTAGCAGTGGGCTGTCTATGGCCTGCTTGGCCGCTTCTAGGGTTCTACTATCGCCAGTACCACGACCAATACCCATCAACGCAGAACCGGAGTTAGACATAATCGCTTTTACGTCTGCAAAGTCGACATTGATCATACCGTGTTGAGTAATTAAATCTGAAATACCTTGGACACCTTGTCGTAAAACATCGTCTACTACCGAGAAGGCATCGAACAAAGAGGTCTTTTTATCTATTACTTGTAACAACCTGTCATTAGGAATAACAATTAATGTATCTACTTTACTGCGCAGCTCTTCAATCCCTTCTTCTGCCGCCTTTTTACGCCTAAGTCCTTCAAAAGAAAATGGCTTAGTTACTACCACAATAGTTAGTGCTCCAAGCTCCCTGGCAATTTCTGCCACAATTGGGCCAGCACCAGTACCAGTGCCACCACCAGCACCATAAGCTACAAATACCATGTCGGCATCTTTAAGCGCATTATAGATTTCTTCTTTATTTTCTTCGGCAGCTTTCTTGCCTAATTCAGGATCAGCACCAGCGCCAAGCCCTCTAGTGGTAGTTTGGCCGATGTGCACCTTAACTGCTGCATCACAATGATGCAGATCTTGTGCATCAGTATTAACTGCCACAAACTCCACTCCTTTAATTTTGGAATCTAACATTCGGTTAACCGCATGCGATCCCGAACCCCCAACACCCACTACTTTAATTCGAGCAAATATATCTTCTTCCATGAAATCAGAGGTTTTTTTACGTACTGGCATTGTGCCTCCCAAGCATTAAACGTAACCTTAATAAAATAATCCCCAATTGTTCCCCAAATTATCCACCCAACTGACTTATTATTATATCTACGGGTATCCCTAAAGTCAAAAGCAATTTTTAGAACAAAATTTCAGCTTCCAGAAGTTAAAAATAACCCTGTGTGTAAGAGTTATCCTGCTTGCCCCCAAACTGGGGATAACTTATTTGAACCAGTTTTTAATTCTCGAAAGGACTGCGCCAAAGTTAGGATCGCTTGCATACGTAGGCATTGTTTTGGTTTCATCCATCCCCCACATCATTAACCCAATTGCAGTTGTAAATCTTGGATCATCTAACCTATCTACCATACCATGTAATTCAATTGGGAAACCTATCTGCGCAGGCAGCCCTAGGTGGTCTTTAGCCGACTCTACAATGCCAGGCAGCTTAGCTCCTCCACCCACCAACACTGCTCCAGCTGGCAACATACCATCACGACCAACTTTACGCAGTTCTGTTTTAATCATCAAAAATAGTTCTATGAGGCGAGCTTCAATAATTTCTGCTATATATCTTCTCGATGCTACTTGGTCTTCTGTTTTATCAAATTTAGATAGGTCGATAGTATCTTTATCCGAAAGTGTAATTGGGCTAGCCATCCCATACTCTATTTTTACTTGTTCGGCAGTCGAAAGTGCGGTCCTAAGGCCAATGGCAATATCTGCTGTAATATGGCCAGAGCCAATGGGGATAATTGCCGAATGATAGACATCGCCATCTTCAAACACCACCATACCGGTTGTTCCAGCCCCAATATCTATAACCACCACTCCAAGTTCTTTTTGCTTCTTAGACAACACAGCCGTGCTAGCAGCCAATGGTGCCAATACAAAATTAGTAATTCTTACCCCGGCTTGCTCAATAGTCCGTTGTAAGTTCTTAATAAAGGGGGTTGAGCCAGTTACCACATGTGCATCAACTTCTAACCTAATACCTGTCATCCCTACTGGGTCCTTAATTCCATCTTGCCCATCTACAATAAACATTCTGGGGATAACATGAATAATTTCTCTATTCGCTGGCAAAGCTACTGTTTGGGCGCTATCAATTGCCCTTAGCACATCATCGTTTCCAATTTCTGCGCGAGCGGCAATAGAGACAAGACCCCTAGTATTAGCCGATTGGATATGTTCGCCATTAATACTAATGTATATATTTTCCATTGGTACTCCTGCCATTCTTTCAGCTTCTTCAAGCGCAGAAGTAATGGCAGTAACAGTTTCTTCCACATCGGTAACTACTCCTTTGCGTAAACCACTTCCAACACAAGAGCCCACTCCAATAATATTTGGGTGGGTTTCGCCTTCCTGGCGATGACCAACAACAGTCACCACCTGGGAACTACCGACATCGATACCAACAGTAATTCTTTCTTTCATCTAATAATTCTTCGTGACTCTGAATTCATTATACTCATTAACTGACTAGTTCAAAATGAAAAACGACTCCATTTTCTCTACTGACTATTATACACTGGGAATAAATAATCTAAAGAATTACTTTTAACAGAAACTCCGGGACAATATGAGAACCTTTGATGTTGGATTGAAATAAAAAACCACCATCTACGGGTGGTTTTGTGTTATCGCAACAACAAATACAATAACTAGAAGATACATCAGTTGGTCTTGCCAAAGACCAATAATGGCTTGTTTTGCTTTCATCTCGTCGATAATAAAGTGGGTAACAAAAACTGTTAATATCGAGAGAATGGAGAGGGCATTGCCATAGAATATTGTGGCTAATATTAAAGTGGAGGTATAAACAGCCACATGCAACAGCATAATTACTCTATATCCTTTCCTTTATTTTCAGCCATCCACTGACTTTGAAAAGCAATATCACCAATAAAATGAGTGCTTACCAGAACAAGAAAAAACTCCATTATTGTCTCCTTGTGGTTGTCAAAGATTTATTTTCTAATGTCAGGATATCAAAAACCAGCTCTCAGTCAAGCTTATCTTAAATTGGCAGGGGCTGGTGGATGACGTTAGAACCTTTTGTATAGGAATTGGGTAAGAAAAAAACCGCGCATAGCGCGGTAGGGGGGTGATCCTCTCACTCTCCCCGGGCTGGTGGGATCCGACCGCTGTAGTCAAACAAATGGATATTGTTTGCTACTTTGGCCATGGAGTGGACACATTTCATTACTAGAGGCCTCCGAGGAAGCGATATTCTAGCAAATCGTGTGCCACAGTGTCTGCAGGTATCGAATTCACCTCGCAAGACCTGTAGAACTCCTTCTTTCGAGTCCTTGTGTGGTCTATTGCGATGGCTACATGTGCTGGCGGGTACCCCAAAATTAAGACAGTTAGTCCTCACGGTATGATGAGTAAGTAGAAAGGAAGCTAATATGTCTAAATCAGTAATAAGCAAAGAGATAAAAGAGCAGATACTTAAACGA
>Ga0180007_10002935_pt1 | contig 19683 bp, 28 predicted proteins | sample MM_PC_MetaG_FD_121122 | JGI IMG/M metagenome (GOLD analysis project Ga0180007, IMG submission 121122) | Groundwater microbial communities from the Aspo Hard Rock Laboratory (HRL) deep subsurface site, Sweden - MM_PC_MetaG | ecosystem: Environmental > Aquatic > Deep subsurface > Groundwater... | reverse complement strand
GCTTAGGGTGACGAGGTTAGAGTTTGTCAGGGTGTTATTGGTCAGGCTGAGCATCGGTCCAGTGCCGGTATCAGTCCCGGTGATGGTGCCGCCTGAGAGAGTCATATCGGTGGCAGCCGGGAGATTAACCAGGGTGGCGCCGCCGCCCAGCGTGATAGCGCCGGTGGAGGTGCCGCCGATGGTTACGCCGCCTGCACCCGCACCATTAACCGTAATGGTTGTAGGAGCAGCGGAAGCAGGAATTACCGCATCCTGTTTCCAGGTGCCGATATTGGCCGCTCCGGTTATGGTCAAACTACCGCCATTTACCGCGCCGGTGGTTACGATAGTGCCGGACCCGCTATCCAGGGAGGCGCAGGTAACGGCCCCCGCCCCGCTCACATCAAAGGCGGTGAAGTTGATTACCGCGGCTGCGCCGAGAATCGTCTTAGCACCAACATCAATGGCGTTGGTCAGGTTAGCGCTGGATACCACCAGGCCGGTCGTGGCCGCGGCGCTGGGTGCGATGGTCATACAAGCCGCCGGGCTGAGGTCCGGGGTAATTGAGATAACACCATCAGCCGATACGGTGAAATCCGTATAAGTGATGGTCCCGGTGCCGCCAAGGATGTCCACGTTGCCGGACCCGGCCACCACCAGGGAATTGATGGAGTTAGCCGTTACCAGCAGGGCATCGGCATCAGTATCGGCGCTGATAACTTCCAGCACCGTCCCGTCTGTCGGGTTGCCGGCACTCTGTTGCACCTTCAGGATGGAAATGTCCCCGAAGTCCCCGGTGTTCTGGATAGTGAACCCGTCCGCCGCGACATGCGCCCCGGTGAGCGTGGTCGTCCACGTTCCGAAGGTGATGGTCTTGTTAGCGCCTGGATTACCGATGTTGCTCCATAACGTGGCGCTACTGGCCATAAGGTCAGTGACCAAACCTGCATCATCCTCGAAATAGAGCTTGGTAGTCCCCGCGCTGTCTTTGACGTAAAGCCAGCCGGTGTTATTTATCGGATTACCGGCAGGCGCCGCTATCTGCGGCAGTTCCATGTAGTTATCGCTGGTCAGATTAATCCCGGAAAATCGGTCGTTGAGACCGCCCAGCGCAAACGTCGCGCCGGCCAGGAGCATCAGGACACAGCCGATGATGATTAACCGTTTTCTCATAGTTTATTCCCTCCTTTTGTCTGGGGGTTAGCCAGCAATCCTGCAACCTAAGAAGGGGTTAAGAACCTTTAGGCCAAAGAGCACGTCAAACCGGATCGTTTCGGTCAGGGTGGCGCCGTCGAAGTAACGAACAACGGAGATCGTATAACCTTCGTGGCTCATGGTGGCTTTCCAATGAGCGCTGGCCGGGATTTCCAGGGGAACCATGGCCAGGCCCAGGCAGTTGCGATGAAAAGCCAGGTTGACCGGGTAAATCTGCCCCGTGGTGCCTTCCGGGGTGATGACCGCGGCGTCAGCTGGCAGCGCATCCATGTTCTGGTAAGGTAGTTTGGCTGCAGCCGCAGTCGCAGACCGGATATTGTAAGGAGCGGTGCCCGGTGTGCATGTCAGGGCCGCTACTTCACCGGCCCCGTCCATCACCGCGTCTGCATCCACAACCCACTGGCGCAAAACGCCGGTGGAGATACCGCTGATCGGGTTGACCCCGTTCACTGCAGCGATGGTGAAAATATCGCCCTTTTTGAAAGTCTCGGTGGTGCCACCGGACTTGATGGAAAGGGTCGTATCTTCTTCCGTGGAGATCAGATTTTTTTGGATGGTCAGGCCGCTCATGGCGGTGCCGTTGGTGTGCGTGTTGACGTTAGGGCTTACATAGGTCTCAAAGCCAGCCACCGGCGGCAGTTTGGACCGCTGGAAAGCGGAGCCAACCATCTGCGGATGGAACAGACCCTTCATCTCATTAGCGATATACGCCTGGGCGATGGGTTCCAGGACCAAGTGACGGTCATTCAAAGGTGTAGCGTGCTGGGTTAGTTTGGCCCCGGCTAACGCCATGGTGATGAAATCCTTGGGGGTTGTGCCCGGTGTGCCCACCTGGTTCGGGATGCCGTTGTAGAGGCCCAGCAGCGATACATCAATGAAGTTGCTGATGGCCTGCATAGCCGGTTCCAGATATTCTTTTGACCACTTGTCGATGTCCAGGGTCATTTCCAGGGCACTTATCGACCAGGCTACGTGTTTGCGGTAATTGACGGTGAAAGGCGTGGTTTGTTCAAACAACTCCACGGTGGAAACGGTATTACCATCTTTCACCCGGAAGTAATTTGGGGTTTTGACATAAACGGTCTGGCCGACATGCCAGCCGTTCGGTCTGTTGTGCCATTCTTTTTCGTACCCGCGATAGACCAAATTGCCCATGACGCAGTTGTTCTTGAGGTGCATCAAGGCTTCTTTGGCTATCATTGTAGGGTTCTGAAATATGTTTGCCATTTAAGGGGTCTCCTTATTACGCCCCGTAATACTTCTTCTCCCGTGCAGCGATATATTCATCCGTAGGCAAATCAGCTAAATCCGTGCCTGGGGTTTCCTTACCGCCCCCGGGAGCAGTCTTTTCCGGGGCTTTGGTGGTGTTTAATTGGGGCGGTTGTGAAACCCGCCCCTCCAGTTTGATGATTTCCCGTACTGCGGCGGAGGGAGAGAGTTTGGCGAGACGGGTTATTTCCTTGGGATGCTCATAGAAATACTGCACGAGTTCATGCGAGTATTCGCTGTCTCGGATAGCATCGCCCATGTGGGGCGTGATTTTGCCCCCCACGTGTTCAGCTATTTCCCCGAATCCTTCAAACTTGTCATCGCCTTCCTCAACCCACTGAGAATAGGCTTCGATCAGTTCTTGCCGGGACTGTTGCTGGGCGCCCTGTTGCCGCCTTGCATTCTCCTTGGCGATTTCGACCTGGACGCCATGCTGGGCCACGGCTTTGAGATACTTGCCGTAATCGTCGAAAGCATCCTCTTGGGGTTCAGGAGGCAGGACCAGACCGGGGATTTCCTCGGTCTCGGCTGTTGAAGCTGGCTGCCTTCCTTCCGCCAGGCCGCGGTAGTATTCACGTGAACGCACCAATTCATCAATGCGCCGTTGAACACCGCGTTCTTTCTTCGGAGGTTTTTCGGGTTCAGGGGGCGTTTCCACCGCCTTTACCTCGCCTTCCGGTAGTGAGGGGGTCGCTTCCTCAACCTGTGGGGTTTCTACGACCGAGACAGGGGGTGTATCCCCTGAAGGTGTTAGGATTTCTTCATCTGCCATTTGACACGCTCCTTGGCGCGGATTTTTGCCCGGTGATTAAGCCCGTCCGGTAGGCTCCAAAAATAAAAAAAGTCCCCAGGTCCGAAGACCAGGAGACCATTTTATTGGCGCTCTGGTTTTATCCCGCCCTGCTCAATTAAGGAGGGGACGGGAGCAAATTGTCATTTTAAGTTAAATCGGTTCTCCTTTCAAAATTTGTTCAAGTAACTTGACTAAGTACTTAAACCCCCTTATTAGGGCTCGGATTAATATGGCGGTGTCGGGGTTCATTAACTCCCCTTACGCATATATTTGATAATCGAAGTCGATGGAAATAACCGCATTCGCTATCGTGTTAAAGGTACAGTCAGCCAATACTATGCAGGGGCGAGTTAAATAATCACCGAAGAAATAAGATGGGATCGCTTCGCCGGAGATTGACTTTACCTTTATCATCCTCGGACCCGTCAAGGCATCTTCTCGAACTTGAAGAACATCATTCGCAGCCGTAGCTGCGAAAAATATGGCTTTAATTCGGATTTTCCTGGAACAGGTCCAGTCTGCCCCGGCACCGGTATAAGTTAGCTCAAGAGTTCTTTTACCCCATTTTTCAACTGCGACATCAGCCATTTTGATTTCTCCTTAACGTCGGCGGTAGCCGAAAAGGTGTGTCAAAACAACAACTCCAGCTTCATAAGTAACTTGAAAACCAGCACTTGATAATAAATTGATCAGTGCTGTAATGGTAACAGCAGCCTGTGTATTTATTCCGGCACTGGCTGGTAAAATTATAGTAACAGTAAGAGTAAGTCCCGCTGTGTTTAAAACAGCCGCAGAGCTTTGTAAAGTAAGTCTATCAGCAAATATGCCTCTGCATGTTGATGAAATGGAGGCCAAAGCTGATAATATGGATGATACCTCCATAATGACCGCCGGAGTTATATCCATAGCAGCGGTACTCGATAAATTGATGCTCCCGATTAAGCTACCAACATTAGCGAGAGATAACCCTGCCTCTGCACCGAAGTCAGTTGTCATATTAAAGGTTATATTTTTATCCGGAGTAATACTTGCAACAGCGGCTAAAACGGCTGTCGCAGTAGAAATAAACCCTGCTTGACTGGAAACCCCCACCAAAGCAGCTAAAGCGGTGGCAGTGGCAGCGATAAGCGCTGTAGATACTCCAATAGTGGTAGAAGCAGGAAGACTTATTGCCCCTACAAGACTTGCGAAGGCTGTATCTGATAATCCCGCTCTGGCAGCGAGAGACATATCCAAGTTGATGATTAGATTCGGAACCGGGGTCAGTCCCGCATTGGCATCAAGGCTGAGTGCCGCAGCATAAGCAAGGCCCGCTTGGTTAAGAATACTAATGGCTGCGGCTAAGCTAATATCCTCCGCCATAATAATTGTCGTACTCATTCCAACACCAGCACTGGTCGGGAAACTGACAGAAGCTACTAATCCGGCATTTGCTGCCTCAATCATTGCAGTACTGGCGGGTAGAGTTACAGCCGTGTTGAGGATTAATTCTTTATCGGGACTTAGACCGGCGGTGGCGTCCAGTGTGATTGAGTATCCAAAAGAGAGTCCCCCTTGGTTGGCGATCTCAGCAGTCGCAGCTAGCGTTGCTGCCAGTTGTATGATATTGGCTGGAGTCGGACTAATAGAAGCTGTGGCCGGGAAACTGGCACTTGCTACAAGACTGGCAATGTTTGTGTCAGACACCCCAGCACCAGCACCTAAAGTCACGGCTTGGTTGAAGGTTATTTTTGGAGCAGGAGAAACCCCAACAGAGGCGGCAAGAGTTACCGATTCATTGTAGGTGGTGCCCGTGACGATGCTGATTATCGCAATCAACTTGCTGTGGTGAAGAGCCCCTGCCGTCAGGTAGGTATCAATCTCCTTGGCCGTCCCCGGCATGGTCAGGGCGGTGCCGCCACGGGTGCGGTTGGTTCCGGTGATGCTGGAGTTGGCTATGTCCGCCGGGGTGCCGTTGGGGTCGCTCTGGAGCTTGCTGGTGTTGGTGCCGGAACCGGGGGCGTCGTGTTCGTGGTAGAAGGTCTTGGTCACCCCGTCCCATTCGGCGGGGTCGTAGTAGATGTCGCTGTCCGTTAAATAACCAGTTGAATCGAAATATCTATCAAGAACGGTCTGGACGGTTTCGAGTTTGGTGATGGTCCCGGTCTGCGTCACCACAATCTTGCCGCAGTAAATATTCGGCGGGGTTTTGCTTCCCGTTGTGTAAACCGCTATCCGGTAATTTCGGCCATCGGTGGGGGTGAATGTGACCCTTACTCTTATGGGTACAGTGCCGTTACCGGCGCTGACGATGACCACCTTTTCCGCCCAGTTCGCAAATGCGCCGTCATCTTCTTCCAACCTGGCATACATCGGCCCTTTGCTGGAAGAACAGGCATAGACCACTTCGGCGGAGAAAACCTTGGTGCCGTCCCAGTTGGCCGCGGTGTAGAGCCAGTATTTGGGGTAGGTCAGGGCGGCGTAGGCGCTTGCGGTAATAGCCTCCTGATAACTACCTATTTCTATCTGCGTTTCGGTTGCGGTAAGGGAGGCTCCGGCGTTTTGGAGGATGAGGATGCGGGCGGCATTTATACCTACACCACCACTAGCCCAATCAGCATACACAGCAACATGATATGTTGGATAAGAATCTGTTGGTGTTATTGCAGCACGACGCCTTACCCAGTTATTATTTTTGTCAGTGATGCTGGCTAATATATCTCCATTATTATTATATAATCTCACCCAAGGAGCAGTATTAGTTGTATATAAAGCCACCACGGCTTCAAAATAATAGGATATGGTGCCATTATAATTTGTTGTAAGGAAATAACACAGTTCATTTGCGTGTATTGTACCAGCAGCTTCTAGTATTGTTCTATAGTTTGCTAAATTTATCGCCTGCACAATCTTAATGGCCATGTTTCACCCCCGCATCCGGGCACCAGTTTTCATGGCGAATCAGATTGGCAGACTGCTTGCTCCAGGCCCCGCATCGGTCGCAGATGAACGCCCGCTCCCCGTCCTCCAGGCGGCAGAACAAGAGCTTGTCTAACAGTTCATCGTTGGTGAGGGGTTTAGGATTCAAACCTTCTCCGTAATCAAGGCTGCGTAGGCGGCGGTCAAAGCGCTTTTCTGCTGCTTGGTCAAAGGAGCGCCGCAATAGAGGTATATCCGGTCGCACATCAGTTTTTCGGGCGATGATTTACCGTAGCGCAGCCGCACCCTGGCCGGGTTAAGGTTCATCTGGGCCGCCACCGCCTTTAAGTTCTCATGGAGGTCGGTTATGGTGAACACGGTCTCGAGTGCTTCCGCCAGAGGCGGGGCGCAACCGTAGGCAATAATGGCGTCCACCACGGCTTTCTCCGGGGCCGTCAGGGGCGGGTCGAATACCAGGAAGGTCTGCATCAGCCCCCCCGGCCCCTGCACGTCCCCGGTATTGCTGTCTTTCGGTCCCCGCCCGATGCGATAGATAATTTCTTCCACGGGGTTATTGAAAAACCCCGCCTCCCGGTCCACCTGTGGGTAGAGATAGATTTGTTCAGCCATCGATATGCCTCACATCCAGCAAGCCCCAGAGTTCCAGGCTTACATACCGCCTGCCCTGGGGTCTGATTTTGTTGTGCCACCACCAGCCGTCCGTGCTGGTATCGGACGGGCAATCGGCAAAGTCGTTCTCGGCCACCAGCCGCCGGGAGAAGAGGGAGCAGCCGAAGCCGCTCATAGGAGATTCGTAGCCCTTGCCACGGGCCGGGTAGTTGTGCGATAACCAGTCTATCCGGCCATCCGGGTTGTATTTGAGCATCTCTTTAAGCGTCTCCGGCGGTACGATGACATCCGCTTCTACGCAGAACCAGTGGTCATAATAACCGGCCAGTAACTGTTGCCTGATAAACTCCATACTCAGGCCGATGCGCCGGTTAGGGTGTTCGTGCTGGAGTTCCAACCGCACTATGTTTGCTCGGTACTGCCACCTCTGGAAAAACTCAGCCGTCTCCGAGTTGTCCACCAGGAGCATATCTTTGGAGGGCCAATCCAGGGCATCGTAGGCGTCCAGCCACGCTTGCATGGCGTATTCCTTGCCAATATAAGTTGGGCAGGCTATTAAAATATGCTCCACCTCACAACCGTATTATACCGCTGCCATCGTGCAAGTTATGGTAACATTCAGGGTATCCCCCGAAAGGACACTCCTCGATGCACCAGTGAAAGTGCCCTGGCCAAGCAGCAGGGAGGCAGTTTCCGATTTGGTAGCGCTGTCGCACATAAAACAACCGAAGATATTATCAGTGGCGTTAATGGTAAACGCCGCCACCGAGGCGGAATTATCTACCGAACCTGCTGAAATTGTACCTGGTGTGAAGGCAGGACGGGTGGCATTAGAGTAAGGAACCACGTCAGTCCACGGCGTATGAGAAGCCATTGTATCAGCCGCTCGACATTCCCAGGCACACTCAGCCGCAGTTACGGTTGTCCCAGCACTAGCCGTGGTGGTAACTGACCCGGCAGAAACATAGGTGGCAATGGTCGTCACCAAATCCGCCCCACCTGCTCCGGCACCTCTGACGATAATATCACTGCCAACATCTGCTGCAACCCAGGGATTGCTTGCTGAGGTTAAGGCGACCGCAGCGGCAGTAATAGCCGCATCCGCTATCGAAGACCCAATGAGGCCCACATACCAGGCTGGAGCAGCCAACCCGGTTTTCAAGGTGGCATCTAAGTATTTATTCAGGCCAACAGTAGGCACTCGGTTTTCGAACTCCTCAACCCACTTGAGTTTACCATTCTTGCCAACACACTCCACCCGATACTTTTGACTGATTTCCATCACCAGTTTCATGATTTATCTCCTTAAAGTATTGCCTTCATCTCGGCACGTTTTTCCTCTGCCTTTTTCAAAACTGCTTCTGTTTTTGAAATTTCAGAATCCAAAGCGGACTTCCGTTCCTTGAAAGTTTTTTCCAAGGCCGTCAATTCCTTGGTTTTTGTCTCGATTTTATGATTTAGCAAACCAAGGTCGTCCTGGAGCTTCTTTTTGGCTTCTACAGCCTCTCTATCCGCCTTAGCCTTCATAGTGGCAAGTTCGGCGGCTTGTTCAGAGATTATCCTGTCTTTTTCATCCTTGATTTCTGCGATGATGGAGGCTTTGTTTTTTCTAAGGCTTTCAACATCCTCAGAAAGTTCGGTTTTGACCTTGGCCAACTCCTGAATCTTCGGTTCAAGCTGGTCAGCAAGGACTAAAGCCTCTTTGGCTTTACCGAGGATCATAATTAATGCCTCTGCCTGAGCAAGAATTCTGATACCCGCCCCGTAAGTTAACTTATCCATGTTAATCTCCCTTTTTCCCTGTTTTATCGGCCTTTTTTTCGGGTTCCAGGGGAACAATGCGTATCTGTGCCGTATTCCCCCGCGTAGTCAGCAGCATGAAGGTGTCCAGGGTGCATTTCTCCTTATCCAAGAGGGCTTTTATACCCTTTTCAACCCTTTCAATGCGCTTTTGTTCGTCTTTGTTGACCGTTTCTTTCCCTGGCGCCGCCCCTGCCAGAACGTAACTCGACAGGATGCAGACGAAAATCAGCCATCCAACTAAACATATCAGGCGTTTCATTGCGGTCCTCCTTGCGGTGTGGTAGGCCCACCTGACCCCTGCGGAGTCTGTGCCATCATCTGCCCTCTCAATTCCTGGACAACCAGCGATAACTCTTGTAAGGTCTGGTCCCGGTTAATCGCGTCTGCCTCCGCCATGGTCTTGAAAGCGTTAACCTGAGTATCCCAGTCTTTCCTCTGCTGCTCCTGTCTTTGCAATTGCAATTTAAACGCTTCAATCAGGACTTTCGGGTCAGGCGGTTGCTCCGGAGGCGGTTGTTCCCCTTCCTCCAATCCCCTGATAGCTGGCGGGATCATCTTCTTAATCCGGTCTATAAGTTTCTGCGAGTGCGGTACATCCAGGTTCTCGGCGATGAGGTCCGCAATATTGGCAGCCATGATCGGGGGCAGTATCTTGACTAAATCCATTAGCATCGCCGCTGCTTCCTGCCGCGCTGTCGTGTAGCTCGGGCCAATCGTGACCCGGACATCATATTTCCCTACCCGCAAATCATTAAGATACTTGGATATGCCTTCTTTTGGCTGGACCTTATATTTATCATCCAGCTTTTGCAGGGTTCCAGCGATATGAGGAGCGCCTGGCCGGGCGTTAATCGGCAGCGCCACTTCCGACCCGTCTTCCCCCAAAATTCTAACAATCCGCTCTGTGTCGTAAACATGGGGGATTAGGTTGATAAGTGCCCGGTCGCTATACGTTAGGGTGGTCTGGAAGTTATCTGTGAAGGTGTAAGTCCCTATGTCCCCTTGCCGTTGCAGGGCCAGAATAGCTTTGCCGCTCTTGTCCCCCTTATCCTCCCCGACTTTCTCCCGGTAGATACCCATGGTGGACATGATGTCGTGTTCATGCCGGGCGAGTTCGTTGGCGTAGGCGGTGGACATTTGCGGCGGGTCTTGTCGTATGGGTCTGGCATTTTGATTTAAAGGGTCGGCGTTGAACAGCAGATAGAAGTAATTCTTGAGGTGCGCTTGATCCCATTGGGCCTTGTGTTCTCCTATCATTTCAGGAGTTACCATATAAGGCATTTTGGGTGCCAGCGCTACCTGCTCCGTAATAGCGCTGGACCAGTAGTTGTACATCCGCTGTGGCACCTTAGCGAACCGCACCATACCCCGGGTGTATGTCCGGCCTCGTATGTTGATTTCCTTCCCAGATTGAAGAAATATCGGAATATCCTTGGTGGGCCAGTCGTGGGGGCCTTCTAATGTTTGCCCCGCTGTCATCTTACACCACTTAACCTGGGCCACCTCGGCCTCTTTCTCTTTAGGTTTCTTATCACCCTTCTGTTTCTCAGTAACCGTGATCACCGTGGGCAACCCATCTATTAATCTCTCAACCTGATAAAAAGTCTTCTTGACCTTTTCTTTCCACCAATATTCGGCCACCCGGTAGCCGGTGTCGGTTTTCCAACCATCCCACATGCTCTCAGATGGCCAGTTGTCTAAGTTTGCCTTGGGGTATTTTTTCTTAAACTCCTTTTCTGTCAATATTTCCGTCACGAAGATATAATTAGCATCTGATTTATTAAGTTTTTTCGCTTCCGGGTCCACCGCCACTGTAAGGACATTAGGTATCCGGTTGACCTCGATATTGCGGACAAACGGATCATCGTCGTCATCCACGATATCGAACCGCCAGGCGCCCCGGCCTCCGTAAAGCGTGCTGCTGTGGGCTGTGTTGTAGGCGCTCCTGGCATCAGATTGATATTTGATGTGCCTAACCAGTCCAGCGAATATATCGGCCATCTTCGGGTCAGCCTTCGAGTCCACCGCCCTGACCTTGCTTTCAGGCCGCAACTGCCGAAACTCGCCCTCCACCATGTCTATCTTCTCAGGGATTTTGTTGGGTGCCAGACAGGGCCTCGGCGGTGTGTCACCCTCACGAGCCGCCTTAACAGTAGCATCCCACTGGCATCCATCCAGGTCCACTGCAAACCGCACATCCTCGTCGTACAGGGATCGGTCTTCTTTGTCTTCATCAATGGCGAACTTGTAACGCTCGGCGGCTAAACTTAGGATGTCTTCGTCTTTTTTGCTCATTGGACCGTGTACTTATCAGGCAGCCCTGATGGCATAACCAAAGGTGGCTGGTCAAGTTGCTGGTTTTTTAGTTCCTTGTCCGCTACAGCAGTGGCAGCCAGGCCCAATATTTTGAGTACGGACATGGGGTTGAAAGGCGACGCCACGCTTAGCGTCCCGTCTTTGAACACGAGGACCGTTATGTTGCCCATTATTTCAGCCATCAGCTCACCATCCAGCCGGTTGATTGGCCGCCATCTACATAACTCGGGATAGTTCGGCGTGTCATTGCTGGTTTGACCATCTCCTTGAACTTGTGTGCCAGGGCAAGGGTCTGAAAAGCATCTGCCGGATGGGTAGCCCAGTCATCAATCGGTTGCGGTCGATAAACTTGATGCTTGTCAACATATTCGCTCCGATAACTTGCCAGCCCATCTATGCCTTGCTGACAGGCTTTCTCATCGAAATAACAGATCGGGAAGATGTTTCTGATGGCTTGGTGGCCATCCTCTTTCCGGGCTGGGCGCTGGGCCACCTTAAACCTCAAACCCAACTCGCCAGCTGTTTTTAACCTGGTCTTCCCGGTCCCCAGCTCCCGTACCGTGATGTCGTGGGGGGCCACGTGAATCCCATAAATCCCGCGCCACTGATTTATCTTTTCCTCCAGCACCCGGGCGTAAAACTCCAGACCTTCCCCGCGGTTTTCATAATAGCCGATGACATGGATCGCCCGGCCCACGTTCTGGGTGAACCAGATAGATGTGCTGTCATCCATGCCCAAATCCCACCAGGTATCCACGGCCACGCCGCTTTGAAAAGGAACTTTAGTAATCCGCCCCTCTTCGCGGGCACGGCGAAGCTCGCTGGCGAAATAGGCACCAGGAGCAGCGGCATCAAATGAACAATAAAACTCCTGGTCAATCATCTCCTCTGACATGCCAGCGATCCGTTCCGCCTGAATATCAATATAGCTGATTACCTCTGTGTCGTTTACCGTGAGAAGCTCACAAAACCAGGAATCTAATTCTTTGGCTTGCAGATAGAGCCGGTGGGCGTGATTGCGGCCCCGTGGAGTGAACAGGAAGACCGCCCAGCCTTTATTTTCCATTAAGATAGGCCGGAAGAAATCCCAGGCTTGCGGGTTCTGCAGGGAAAACTCAGAGAATATTACGCCGACCGGGTTAGTCCCCATGACGTTATCGAAGTTATCAGATCCAAGCACCTGCCAGAGACTCCCGGTGTTGGTATGCAGCTTCATTTCGGTATTATTAATGTCCCCCTTGACCAGATCACGAGGCCAATAATCCAGGAAGGGTCTACCATTCCGGTCCTTGCCATCCCATATCACCTTGCGGCCCTGGTTAGTCTTGGGGAGGAAATGATAATAGTTGCCGGGCCGCTCGCAGGAGGCGTAAACCGCCCAGTTGATAGAGGTGAGGTCTTTCCCTGCCCGCCTGTGCCAGACGCAAACAGCCCGCTGGCCCCCAACTTCCATCCCCTTGACCATGTAGTCAAGAAGAGGCTCCTGGTAGGTCCTGGCGAACCATTTATAGGGGACTTGAACTTTGGTCACTCGGCCTCCTCTGGTTTATCATTCTTCCGGCCTGCGAAACCTATAAACTCGACCTGCATATTCCCGCTATCAGGCCCAGCTTTAGGCAAGTCCCCAACCTGAGCGTCAAGATACTTAATAGCGTTCAAACGCTCGGCTGCGCTGGTTTTCTTGTTGGAGAGGATTTGTTTGAGCTGTTTCAGGCGATAATCAGACGTGAAGAACCTAGTGAAGGTATCCGAGGAGTAGAACCGTTTAACAGCGTCAACCAGTTCACCCATACTATAATTATTAATAGCATTAAATATTATTTGTCAAATTGGGTAGGGTGTTCAAATACATACATCAAATAGGTGTTCCTTAAATTAGCAAATAGGTATAGCAGATAGGTGTCTTTTTTTCATAAAAACACTTTACTCATTATTTTTTTTATCCTCAGCCCATTGTTTCTCAATTCTGTCAGCAAGCCACAAATCAATCATCGCCCGGGAAGAAAGCGGTGGCCTAACGCCCTTGCCTTTCAGGATAGGAAAATTCTTGGTACGCATCCAGCGATATAAGGTACTTCGGCTGTATTTGGTATAAGAACATATTTCCTTCCAGCCCTTGAGCATTTCATCCTACCCCTTGACATTTCGCCCGGTTTGTCTTATTAGCGATAAACAGGAGGCTCGCCATGAAAACCCTCGTCATCATATTCCTGCTCCTGATAGCTGGCTGCATGACTCCTTTGCAGCGCCAATCTCAGGCTCTTAACGCTGCCTACCAGCGCGGGGAGATCAGCGCTAGCGATTATTACGCCCGAATGAATGAGCTGGAGGCCATCAATCAGGCTAATTGGCGCAACCTTAGCACCAACCTGATGAATTTTAAAATGCAGCCTACCCAGCTTCCTCCTCTACAGCCCCTTCAGATACGGCAAAACAGAAGCGGCTACATCATGGGTCCTGGAGGCCAGATGTATTTTTATTCAGGCAATTAAATAAAATTATTTTTCTTCCTCTTTATATTCTAAAAACCTTAAAGCTTTGGTTTTGCCCATAGCCTTTTGATATTCCATTTCCAATTTAATACTGGAAAGTATTTTACCAATAGCGTTGGTAACAGCATTCGCTTTGCCTGCTGTTGTTTCATCGTTTTGTAATTTGGTTACTTGGTCTGACAGGACTTCACGCAGTTCTTGCATGTTTAACATATTGTTCTCCTTTTAATATGGTTTTTTTAACCATGCGCCGCACTATGAGATATTGTCGATAAATATCCATAAATTCTTTCGATATATCTTCAGACTTTAAAATAGTCTTTTTTGTTATTAATTCTTTAATATAACTATCAAGTATATTATAAATCCTTTTTCGTCCAATTTTCCTTCGTCCCTCTATTTTTGGATATTTCTTATAATAAGCCTTTTGCTTACACTTAGACTTAATACAATATTTGGTATATGAAATACCTATAAATTCTTTGCCACAATAACCACATATTATATAACGTCTTTTTTTATTACCATGTCCACAAATATATTTAAATGGTTCTCCTTTGTTAATGGGGTATTTCTTGCTATTATCGGTTCTGTTCGATATTTTGGTTTTCTTCCCACAACCACAATGGCAATAACCATAAGGGATTTCTACCTCCATCACCACACCTCCAGCACCGGGAGGTCCATGGCCTTAACCACCTCTTGAACTGACTTAACCTTAAGGTAAGGTGCGCCGGCCTCCTCAATCATCCGTTTATGCTCCTGTTGGTAGGAACTCATCTTACCGCCCGTCTTTGGATTTTTAACTTCGATAAAATACACCCGCCCTTGCCAGATAGCCTCAAGGTCCGGCCGTCCCCTGGCGTGGCCGCGGCTGTGGTAGCCCTGGACGTTGTGATAAACGGGTATCCGCAGAGCCCGGAATAGGGCCTTGATAGAGTTAATCAGGGCGGTTTCGTTGTCACGCTGGGTCAGGGTTTTTCTCCCTTAAAGCCTCACGCGCCGCCTGGAGGGCGGCGAGGTTGACATTCTCGCTTGCGCCTTGTCCATGTTCAAGACCTTTGGAGATTTTATGGAATTGAGCGATACATATTTTAATCTCCGGCAATTGTTGCCAGTTTAAATTGAAATTAAACCCCATCTCCCGCATCTTCTCCACGAACATAAACAACTGGTCTTTGGAGGTGAGGGGAGTCCATGTTTCCCAATCCTCGTAGGGTTTGGTATGGTCTTTGACTTTGATAATGCCCGATGAAGATATAGAAATTATATCCTTTGGCATCAACCCTGCGCTCCACTTATTAAGGTCGGTCATGGCTTTTTCCCCAAGGCAATCCAGAGGTCTTTTATGTAACTTTTCCCGAAATGGTCCCAGGTATCTTTCAATAGTTTTTCCAAGGATACCCTTTTCACCACCACCATGTCCTCTGACAGAGCAGGACAGGGGCAGGAGATAACTACTGGGCTTTGTAGACCTCTACTAATTGGTGGTGTCATGGCTTTTTTCCTTATGCCATCTCTTTCCAGGCAAGGGCGAACTGTGTTTTATATTTATCAATAGCGGTTCTGGTCCGGTCACAATCACAAGGCATTGCCCCACGACCGAAGCCACAGACATCGCAATATGAGTTTCCTCCACATTCACACTCCCAGACATTTCCAGGTTTGATTCTTTCTCCGGTCATGGCATTATAGGGTGGCCAGTTAGGGTGATAACAAGGTTTTTCTGTTTTCTTCATGGCTTCTCCCGCCACCTTGCCAAAAGGGTTTCCGCCGCCACCGCGGACAGGATAAGGTGGTTGCTGTCGGTTAGGATAAAACTCCGGGTGCGCCGCCCCTTGCTAACGTCCACCAGGCGCATTTCTTCCGCCATGCGCTGGCGGAGGGCCAGGAGCGGGGCTGAGTGGCCCAGGTGGCTATCAGAGGTGTGCGGATCTATTATCGCCGTGATCCTGGTGCTGGGAATATAAGTGGTAAACCCCACGTGCAGCATTTTCAATTTATTTCTCCCCTTTTGGGCACTCGCAATTAAAAATAATCTTGTCTTTGGTTTTGGTTCGCCAAGCAGCTCCGCATTTAGGACAAGTTGGTTCGGGTGGAGATATAGGAATCCCCCCGGTTTTCCCCCGCAGTTTGGCCCAATCCTCCCTTATGGCTTCCATCAGGGCGGCATCCCAGTCAATATATTCATAACCCTTCATGGCCACCTTGCGTTTGAAAGCGTCCAGGTGTTCGTCCAGAAAGCCATGACCGCTTTGGACTGCCCATTCTTTAACTCTGGAGGAGATGGCGAAATTATCAGGGATAGGGGTTTTTTGCTTTTTGTTTTTCTTTTTAGAAACAGGGGGGATATATATACTTTCCTTTACTTTACTTTCCTTTACTTTACTTTGTGGATTTCGGGCGGGAGTTATCCCGCTGCTTGGGGGTTTTTGGCGGGAGTTATCCGGTTTCATGGGGATTTCTGCCGTACGCTTCCGATAGACGTCATTTAAATTATTTACAAAATTATCAGACCATATGGTTTTTTCATGTTCCCATAAATCCTTATCAATAGCTGATAGTTCGGATAACAAATCAAGTATTTCCTTGGCGACCCTATCACTTACCCGTGTTAATGTGCATATGTAATGCCAATTGCTTAAATCATTCATATCTATAAAATGGCCCTCCGAACACCCTAATAGTTCCAACAACTTAAACCAAAAAGCATATCCATCGTTTCCATATCGCTGTTCAAGGATAAACATGGTTTTCCCGTGCTTACAAACATGCGGAAAATAATCAACCGTCTGCTTACGGGGTCTTGTCATGTTTTTCTCTATCAATTCTTACTTTTTTTGAATTACATGACCGACAAAGAGTTTGGAGGTTTTGGGGATGATTTGACCCTCCAAATCGTTTGGGAACAATATGATCTAAGGAAAGGTTTGTTTTGCTCCCACAAAAACAACATTTGTTTTCATCTCGATGAAATATATGAGTAGTTAAAGCACGATAGCGAATTTGGGCTTTATTATTAGGAGTTTTAATCGGAATAACTTTCCAACTTTGTCCCCAATGGTCAGTCCAGATTTCTTCTTCTATTCTAGCACTTGACATTCTTCATTTTCCTCTCTCGGACACTCCCCCACCTGAAAAACCTTGCGGTGGGTGCAATGCGCTGGCCTCACGGTATCCGCCTCGACCCAATACTTGCACCGCATCTCCCCCAGGAGGGGGGCCAGGGGTTGGTAGTGGGGGCAGTCATTCTTTTTCTGCATCCATGAATGCTCTTATAAACTCCGCCGCTACCTGGGGTACTATCGCGTTCCCTGCGGCGCGCAACTGCCCCACTCTGCCGGGAACCCCATGAGCCAGAGGGAAAATTCCGGGTTTAGTTGGCCTTGCTTTTCCGTCCCGGCAGGGAAGCCAGGTGCAGGAGGACCAGAAATTTTCGCCATGTGGGTCAAATCCACTTGTTTGCCTTGAATCATTCGCCGGTAACTGCTCTCTTCTCCTTCTCCGTGATGGTATCTGGTATTGGGCGTTGGCCACGAACCACAACCTCTGCCTGATGTGCGGCGCCCCGACGCTGCAAGCCGGTAAATCAGCCGCCCCGCAGGTGTAGCCCTCTGTTTCCAGGTCATCGAAAACAAGGTCAAGCCAGGATAAGGCAAGTTTGCTCGCAACCTGCTCACCAAAAATTGTGATAGGTCGGCAGACCCGGATGAGGTGGAACCAGTACGGCCATAGATGCCGCTCGTCAGCACCCCCTGCGCCCCTGCCTGCCGTGGAGAAAGACTGGCAAGGGCAGCTTCCTGTCCAGACGGGCCGGTCATCGGGCCATCCGGCGAGTCGGAGCGCGTACGGCCAGCCCGCAACGCCTGCAAAGAAATGATGTTGGGTGTATTCCACAAGGTCTTTTGGCGTGACATCCCGAATATCTCTCTCGTCGACTTCTCCAGGGGCAATCAGCCCCGCTTTAATCAGGTTGCGTAACCATTGAGCGCAATAGCCGTCTATTTCGTTGTAGTAAGCAGTCATTCAATGCTTATCTCCACCATCATCCCCCGCTTCCGCCGCCCCCCAAGATGGTCCGGTCAGAATGTCAATAAACCAGAATTTGTCCACTTTCCTCAAATCCACAAATTCAGGACAACTGAGAATAAATTGTCTTACCCATAAATCCTTGATGAACCACATGTCGCCGCCCTGAAGAGCTGTTCTTGCGGTCCCCCGTCTCCTGGCTTTTAGATGGCCGCCTTGAATCCAGCGAGTTACGGTCTTAGCATCAATGCCAAAACATTCAGCTAGCTGGTTAGCCGATTGTCCTTGAAGGTTTTGAAGAAGGCGCAACCGCTTTCTTTTTATGGCGATGGCTGTCTCCGTGCGATTGTGTCCAATTCTTTTCAGATGTAGCCGAATCCGATTCGGTTGAAGGTGGGCGCTTTGTTCCAAAATCCTCAGTTCCCGATCCGTCCAAGCCGGCTCCCGCTTTTGCACCGCAACCCAGCCTTGAGAAATGGCATATCTATTAACTTTCCAGCGGGGCAACCCAAGGCGCCGGGCCAACTCATTGACCTCACCGTTCCCGGTGTTTTCCTGATAGACTTTTTTGATTTGAGCCACCATGTGAGGTGTGATGATGTGTTTAGCGGGCCTTAAACTGTATCCTAAATATTCCAAGGACATCCCCTTGGACTTGCATTTCCGGTTGCAATACTTCGGCTTCTGCTGCCGCAACAGCCGGCCTTCAGCCTCACAAGTAAGACAGGTGAAATCAAACCAGGGCATTAGTGAGCCTTCCCCGCCGTTTCCCCCTGGGCCACCACCACTCATGGAAAACCCGAAGATGCCAGGCCCGCCCACAGCCGAGGCAGACAAACCGGCTGCCATACCGGGCGCCGTCAATCCGGGCTCCGCAAAGGCATTTAAAGTGGGTTAGCATGCGGTTCATTTGTACCCCATCTTCCCCACCAAAAACCTGCCAATGGCTAAAGGTATCGCCAGCAATACGAGGCCCGCCAGCGCCAAAAGGCAAGCTATAATCGAAGGTTCAAACGGGATAAAACAGGGGCCGGGGCAAGCTCTCATTTCACCTCACCGTTCGCCTGCTCCACGCCCTGCGTGATGAGGGTCCAGGCGTCCTTGGGGATAGCTACCCGCCCGAACATGGCGTTAAGTTCGTCTAAAATAGAAAGGTCGCCAGTTTCGCGTATTAGAAGGGGTAGATAACAGAGCGGAAAATTGCGTTCGAGGTCTTGGGGATTGGCCCATTTATATAAAATATCTTGTTTACGATTCATCTGATTGGCCAATCGGATGACTGAGGTTCCCGATTTGAGAATGGCCGTTTGAATCCAGCCAGAAGCGTTTTGCTCTGGCTCCCGTAAAAACTCAATTAATTTTTTGGCCTCCACAATTCAGCTCCTTGTCCAAGAGTGTCCGAGGCTGTCCAAAATTAATGCAAAAAAATTAGGAATTGGATTGCTACCCGCCGCCATTTCCCTTATTCTGTCCTTCACAGCAAACTAAATCATCCAGGGAAACGGCCCCATTGGTGGCTTTTATAATGCGTCTTGCGGTTGAAAGTTTGAGCCCAGTTTTGCCATTTATCACTCGGCTCACGATGGAAGGACTGATTTTATGCTGTATTGCCCATTTTGACGGCTTGCTGTTTATGGAGGCTATATAATCTTTAAGGTTCATAATTCCCGATTATCCACAAAAAAGATTGCTTGTCAACAAATATTTATGAAAAAACCAAAAGAGAACGGCAAATCTTGGAATCCAGAGATTCAGGCAGCATTTGAGAAAGACCTGGAATATATTCGCCTATTAATTGACCGCTATGGTCCCGTAAACAAACTTGCAAAATCTGCTGGGATAGATGGTTCTGCAATTTCGAGGCTTTACCCAAAAGAAGCTGGCAAAGAAAGGACAATTCCGCGCTTTGATATAATGTATAAAATCCTTTATACCCTCGCTGCTGGTCCTCCACTCAACCTTGAGCCTACCAAGGGCGAAAAGGCTTCCAAAATCCTCACCGCCATCCGTATGCTATTGGAAGAATTAGAAGATTAGCCCGCCATAAACTATTTGCTAACAAGCAACAAATAATGCTTGACAGCAAATAATTTTTGTTTTATCGTTTGTCCATGCAAGCGATTCTGAGGGAGGGAGCCATGACCAACCGATTCAGCGAATCAGTCTCAGCCGGCCAGGTGGACCCGCCCAGCTTGACGGCGGGGGAGTTGGAAAAGGAAAGCCTTCTGGAAGCTGTAAAAGAGGCAATACAGCAAACCG
>Ga0180007_10002934_pt1 | contig 19685 bp, 19 predicted proteins | sample MM_PC_MetaG_FD_121122 | JGI IMG/M metagenome (GOLD analysis project Ga0180007, IMG submission 121122) | Groundwater microbial communities from the Aspo Hard Rock Laboratory (HRL) deep subsurface site, Sweden - MM_PC_MetaG | ecosystem: Environmental > Aquatic > Deep subsurface > Groundwater... | reverse complement strand
TTTCCACGGTAAAAATTCACACGATAAAACCGAACCAAGAAAACAGTTGGCAGAGCCATACTAAGCGTTCTGAATTTTGGCATATTGTTAGTGGCGGGGGTATAATTCTGGTAGATGATAAAAAATACGAAGTTATTCCTGGTGATGAACATAATGCGGGAGTTGGTGCTAAACATCGTTGGATAGCTGGACCTGAAGGAATGATCTTAATTGAAATAGCGACGGGGGATTTTGACGAAGAAGATATTATTCGTTACGAAGATGATTATGGCCGAGCCTAAAAAATCACGACCTAAAACGTCGGGAAAAAAAATAATAAAAAAAGTAGCAAAAAAAAAGAAAGCCAAGACTGTCAAAAGAAAAACAGTTAGTAAAAAAGTAAAAATAATAAGAAAAAAGAAGAAAATCCCGGCTCTGGTTAAAAGGTTCAAAGGCAATCCGATAATTGATCCGGCTCATAATTCACCTTGGGAATCAGAAGCAGTTTTTAATCCTGGGGCGGTAGTGCACAATGGACGAGTTCACCTTTTTTATCGAGCGCTTGGTAGTGATGGTGTTTCGCGGATTGGTTATGCTTCAAGTAAAGACGGAATTCATTTTGATGAGCGTCTTCCTTATCCAGTTTTTATACCAGAAAATAGAATAACAGCAATGGGTCATTATCCTTTTACTTCTCCGGCTCGCCTTGTTTATGACACCGCTCTCTTTGCTTCTGGAGGTGGCTGGGGTGGATGTGAAGACCCCAGAGCGGTTAAAATTGGTGACCGAGTATATCTAACCTTCAATATGTTTAATGGATGGAATTCTATGCGAGTGGCATTTACCTCAATTGATACAGAAGATCTTAAGAATAAAATATGGAATTGGGAAAATTTTGCCTATCTGTCTCGTCCGGGTGACCGGCAGAAAAACTGGGTTTTATTTCCCGAAAAATTTAATGGAAAGTTTGCGCTTCTTCACAACATAGATATGGGAGATTCTTCTCGGGTGCATATTGCTTTTGTGGATGAACTTAATATGCATAAAACGCCTTCTCAAAAAGAAGCTCCGGATATACATACTTTGCCGGACCACATTGTTGCTTGGCATAATCGTACCCGTAGTGCTTCGGCTCCACCCTTAAAAACTAAAGATGGTTGGCTATTATTTTATCACGCAATGGATAAAGATGACCCTAATCGCTATAAGGTTGGAGCTCTTTTGCTTGATTTAAAAAATCCGGAAAAAATTTTATATCGTTCAGCTTATCCAGTGCTCTCTCCAGATGAGTGGTATGAAAATGACTGGAAGCCGGGAGTTGTTTATGCAAGTGGGGCAGTCATAAAAGACGGAAATATTTTTCTTTATTATGGAGGTGGCGATAAGCATATTGCTGTTGCTTATGCAAAATTGGAAGAATTTATTCAAAAGCTGAAAAGTGGCGGTAATGCAGTTCTTTTAAAGAAATCTAATATCAGAGTATAAATTTATGTATGTAGTAAAAAGATCTCATCACAATCCGATTATAGTTCCAGATAAAGATCATTACTGGGAAGATTTGGCGACTTTCAATATGAGTGTTGTTAAAAAGGGGAAAACTTATTACGGTGTTTATCGTGCCATTGGATCGGAAGATAAACTACGTATACCTGAACAACTCTCGGTAATAGGAATAGGTAAGTCAAAAGATGGAAGACATTTCGAAGAACGGGTGCCATTTATCGTCCCAGAAGAAGAATGGGAAAAATATGGTTGCGAGGATCCGCGAATTACTTTTTTTGAAGGGAATTATTATATATTTTACACAGCACTTTCTAAATATCCATTTGAGGCGAGTGGTATCAAGGTCGCTATGGCTATTTCCAAAGACCTGAAAAGAATTGATGAACGACATTTAATAACGCCCTTTAATGCCAAGGCTATGACACTATTTTCGGAACGGGTTAATGGTAAAGTTACTGTAATGGTGACTGTTAATACGGATATGCCCCCAGCCAAAATTGCCATAGCTCAAGTTGATGAAATAAAGGATTTACTGAATCAGGAATTTTGGGAAGAGTGGTATAAAAATATTGACAAATATTCCATTGATTTAAAAAGATCACCCCAAGACCATACTGAAGTTGGAGCCACGCCCATAAAAACTTCTCATGGATGGCTTTTTTTGTATTCACATATTCAGAATTATTTTCCAGGTGGAGAAAACCTTGGGCGTATCTTTGGTATTGAGATAGCACTTTTGGATTTTAAAAATCCCCTTAAGGTGATAGGTTGTACTCACGGTCCTGTCTTGGTTCCGAGAGAAGCTTATGAACTTTCGGGACATATTTCTAACGTTGTTTTCCCTTCAGGTGTGATTTTAGAGAAAGAAACGCTTTCTATTTATTATGGGGCAGCGGATACCACCGTCTGCCTAGCCCACGTGAATATTACCGATTTAATCGGAACCATACATTCAAAAACAAATTCAAAATGGCACTTTCTTCGTTCGACTAAAAATCCAATCATTATTCCAAACAAAAATCATCTTTGGGAGTCAAAAGCTACATTTAATCCTGCTGCTCTTTTAATAAACGATACGACGCATATATTATATCGAGCACTTTCGGAAGACAACACTTCTTCTCTCGGTTATGCATCTACTAAAGATGGTATTTCTGTCGATGAAAGAAGTGAGGATCCGGCTTATGTTCCAAGAGAGAATTTTGAATTAAAAAAAATTACTGGCGGGAACTCTGGTTGCGAGGATCCGCGACTGACAAAAATAGGAAAAAATATTTATATGTGCTACACAGCTTTTGATGGACTTAGTCCGGCGCGGGTAGCTATTACTTCCATAACTGAGAAGAATTTTTTACAAAAAAATTGGCAATGGGAAAAACCCGTTTTAATTACGCCGACTGGGTTGGACGATAAAGATACCTGTATATTTTCCGAAAAAACCAAAGGTCAATATTTTATTTTACACCGGGTCGGGGATGAAATATGCGGAGACTATTTAAAATCTCTTAATTTTAAAAATCAGGTAATAAAAAAATGCATCAGAATTATAGGGCCTAGAATAAACAGCTGGGATAGTTTGAAAGTTGGCATTTCTGCTCCTCCAGTAAAAACAAAATATGGTTGGCTTCTTCTTTATCATGGTATTTCTAAAAATCACCATACTTATCGTGTTGGGGCTGTTTTGCTTGACCTAAATGATCCAGCTATTGTTCTTGCTCGTACTACTGATCCCATATTTGAACCGGAAGAGCCCTATGAAAAGGTTGGAATAATTAATAATGTTGTTTTTCCGTGCGGAATGGTCGTCAGGTCTGCCCACCGTGGTGGAAGTGATTTACTTTATATATATTACGGTGGGGCAGACACAGTTGTCGGGGTGGCCACTATAGAACTTAATATTTTACTTCGGGTTCTTACTCGGGACATAAAAAAGAAAAAATAAAATATGTTACAATGAGTATATGCAAATAAATCTACAAGGAAAAGGTTTGGAATTAACAGAATCTATCAAGGATTATGTTTTAAAAAGAGTTACTAATTTAGAAAAATTACTTTCTGGAATTGAAGAGAGGGGTGGTGAAATAAGGGTAAATTTTGAGGTAAGTAAATCAACCAAGCATCATAAGTCGGGAGAAATTTTTCATACTGATTGTTTAATTAACATAAAAGGAGAGAAATTTTATTCTAGTGCCGACGAAGAAGATTTATATCAAGCCATAGATGTGGTTAAAGAAAATCTTTTTAGAGAAATTAATAAAAACAAAGATCGTAAGCAGACGCTGTTTAAGCGTGGCGCCATGAGTGTTAAAAAAATGCTAAAAGGTCTTTCTAAAAGAAATCCTTTTACTTCGAAATATTAGTACAAGGCAAGACCTTGTATTACAAATTTTTGCTAAATTTTCCTTTATGATACAATAGAAACATAAGTATGACCGAAGAGTCAGGTCCAGATATGGGTAGTCCCAAAGAGTCTAAAATACAAAAACCATATAGCAATATGGAATTAGTTGATATGATAATGAAAAAAAGTACGATTCTTGGAGCTGAAGAAATGTCTAAAAGACTAAAAGGTTTCCTTGAAAGTTTAGAAAAGGATAAATAACAAAATAAAGATTAGTAGTACATAGTACAAGGTCTTGCCTTGTACTATGGGTGGGAGTAAAATAAAAATATGTCAATTAGAAAAGTCGCTTTTGTGCCTGGCGAGTTTTATCATATTTACAATAGAGGCAACAGTAAGCAAATAATTTTTCACGATAAACAAGATTATAATAGATTTTTAGCTTTACTTTATTCCGTAAACACTAAACAAAACATAATCTTTCGTTTAGTTTTTAATGATATGTATAAATTTTATAGAGGAGAACGCCTTGTTTCGATCGGCGGGTATTGTTTAATGTCAAATCACTTCCATCTACTTTTAACGGAAACTGAAGATGGCAGTATAAGTAAATTTATGCAGAAATTAACTACGGCATATTCAATGTATTACAACGAAAAATACAAAAGAACGGGAGGACTTTTTGAAGGAAAGTTTAAATCTGAACATGCAAGTGAGGAAAGATATTTAAAATATTTATTTTCTTATATTCATTTAAACCCAGTAAAAATAATTGATAAAAATTGGAAAACAGATGGAATTAAAAATAAACAAAAAGTGTTGGAATTTTTAAAAAATTATCAATATTCAAGCTATAAGGATTATTTAGGAATTGATCGCGCTGAGGATGCTATTCTTAATAGGGGAGATTTACCGGATTATTTTTCCAGCAAAGAGGAGTTTTCTAAAGAGATTTTTGAATGGCTGTTTTTTAATGAAGATTAGTACAAGGTCTTGCCTTGTACTTTATCTATAATCCATTTCTTTTCCGTTTTCGGGGATTACTCTTTCTATTATAAATTTGTCATTTTCTATTCGAGCTTTTGTGATTTTTATTCTTTTGCCATTTTTTATGAAATATATTCCGGGCCAACCGAAAAATGCACAATATTTGATATAAATTTCTTTCGGCGAATCATTCAGTAAATCCACTAAACCGTCTTCTTTTTTAATTTTTTCACAATAGGTTGCCCTTGATTCATCCTGGGGTTTGGGCGTAATTTTTTCTTTGATATAATCTTTTATTACTTTGACTAATAATTTCCCACCCAAGCGAAAAAGTTTTTCTTCTAAAATTGGCAACAAGGGAGGCCAATCTTTATCTTTTGTCTCAACACTTTCTTGCGTAATAATCGGGCCATGGTCCATTTTCTCGTCTAAAACAATAATTGTTGTGCCAGTGTTTCTTTCGTTGTTTAAAATCGCTGATTTAACAGGAGAAGGTCCGCGTAGTCGTGGCAACATTGAAGGATGAATGTTTAAAATTCCATGTTTTGGAATAGTGAGAATTTTTTTTGATAATATTTTTCCATAGGCTGTTAAAATAAAAACATCGTATTCTTTTTCTGATAAAAGATTTATAAAAGATTCATCTATAGCTGATGGCTGCAATGTCGGTATTCCACGAGTCTCAGCCCATTTTTTTACCGGAGGGGAGTCATAATGATTGCCTCGTCCAACTTTTAAATCTGGTGCAGTAATCACCAACATAGGTAAATATCCAGCTTCAGCAAGTTCTTCCAACACAAATACAGCCAAATCTGGTGTACCAAAAAATACGAATTTTAAGTTATTGATTGTTTTCATTTATTAAAGGCGAGGTAATTCTTCTCTAATATCCTTGGCATTATCAATAAAAAGTTTGCCTTCGAGATGGTCGGTTTCGTGCTGAAAAATTTGTGCGAGTAGCCCAGAAGCTCCCCGAGTAAATTTTTTACCATTCTCATCATAAGCTGTAACAGTTGCTTTTTTTGACCTAAGAGTGTTGCCATAGAGCCACCTTGTCGAGAGACATCCTTCCGGCACCCATTCTTTTTCTTTGGAAAGCTTTGAAATTTTTGGATTAATAAAAACTAAATCTTTAACTATGGGGTGAGTATTTTTTTTTACTTCTTTTTTAGGTGTTGATTCAGTTTCACTTAGTAATTTTTCTATTCTATTTTTAGTAAAATCCTTCTCAAAGATCTTGCCAGAGACTACGAAAATTCGCAATAGAATTCCAATCTGGGGTGCGGCTAAGGCTACTCCATCATCTTGACTTTTTAAGGCTACTGACATTTCTTTTAATATATTTTGTATTTTTTTTGTTTTAATATCAGTAACTCGCACTTCTTCTGCTATTTTACGCAGAACTTTTTCTTTTTGTTGAAGGATTTTCACCATTTTAATTTTTTATTTTAATTCTTTTAAGTATTCTGGAAGGTTGACTAGTTTGACGGTTTCTTGAGATCTATTTTCCATATTTCGTACAATGACAGAATTATCTATGGCTTCTTTTAGTCCAAAGATTATAGCATAGGGAATGGATAGTTTTTCGGCAATGGCCAATTGAGATCCTAAACTATCTTTCGAAAGGGATTGAGCAATAGGGATGTGAATCTTGCGAAGAATTTCAATTATATTTAAACTTTTTAGTTTAGCTTCAGGGCCTAGTTGAATGAAATAAATTTTTGGTTTCTTTAAAATACGAGGCGTAAGCTTTTTGTACCAAGTTGATGCGATTATTCGATCTACGCCGATGGATATTCCTACTGCTGGTATATCTTTTTTGCTTCCAATGTGGCGAGCTAAATAATCATATCGTCCGCCACCAGCAAGCGCGAGCGGAGCACCATCTTCGCCTCCTTCTTGTTCTATTATTTCAAAAACAGTGCGAGTGTAATAGGAAAGTCCACGCACTAAATTTTTATTAATATTGTAATCGATGTCCATTTCTTCTAGATATTCAAGTACTTCTTTAAAATGTTTTTTACAAGAAGTACATAAGGAAGAAATTGCATCAGGCGCACCTTCATTTATTTCTTTAGTTTTTTCTTCTTTGGAATCAAGAATGCGAAGAGGATTAGTTTTTAATCTTTCTCGATCAATTGCTGGTAAATTGCTGATGTGTTTGCGATAGTAACTGGTTAATTCTCTTAAATATCCATTTCTGCATTCTTTATCACCAATTGAATTTATGTCTATAGTTAAGTTCGTTGCTCCGGCTTCTTCTAAGATACTTATTCCGGCTTTTATTACTAAAGCATCCATAATACTTTTTTCATTTCCCAATACATCTAAATCAAATTGCCAAAATTGTCTATAGCGTCCGCGTTGGGGCTTGTCGTGTCTAAAGATTGGACCGTATTGATAAAACATTACCGGTTGAGGCATGTTTTGCATTCCATGTTCAATATATGCTCGCACTAGAGCAGCTGTATGTTCGGGCCGAAGGGCTAAACGATCTCCACCCTTTGTTTTAAGCGTGTACATTTCTTTATCCACAATATCCGTGCCAGAACCGATGCTGCCGGTAAAGACTTCTTCTTTTTCCATAATGGGTGTATCTAGTGGTTTGAAACCGTAATATACCGCTACTTCCTGTGCTTTTTCAAAAAATCCCTGAAATCTGTAATAATCTTCATTCATCAAATCTCTCATTCCCTTAGGTGAAGCTATTTCTGTCGTTTTATTTTTATTTATTTTTTTCATTTATATTTGTTTATAATTGCCCGGTAATATATCTATTTTATTTATTGGTAATAAACGTAAAAAGGCTTTTCCTGTAAAGAATTCTCCTTTTACCGGACCCCAAGCTCTTGAATCGGAACTGCCACTTCGGTTGTCGCCCATAACAAAATACTCATCACTTTTTAATACCACGTGTGTGTCATTATTGGCAGCATTTTTTACGAAAGGCTGGTCTAGTTTGAAACCTTCAGGATATTCGTTGTTGGTGATTGTCACAACATTTCCTTTTATATCAACTGTTTCGTTCGGTAAGCCGATTACTCGTTTTATAAAATATTTTCCAGGATCAAAAAACCTTAAAATAAAATTTCTATTTGGATTATTTTTTGGGTCACCCGGATATTTAAACACTGCAACGTCATTTCTTTTCGGATTACTTAATTCATAGGACAGTTCATCCACTATTAAATAATCTCCATTCTCGAAAGTGGGAACCATTGAAGAACCGGAAACGATAAATGGGTCGGCGATAAACCAGCGAATAGGAAAAACTATAATTAGAGCTATCAGCGCAAAGCGCACAAGTTCCCAAAATGATTGGGATGTAGACTTTTCTTGTTCCATCAATATAATATAACACATAAAATCCTTGACGTTATGTGAGAATTTGTTTTCTAATAAATTAGATAATTTATAATTATGTGTTATTATATGGATATGAAATTAGTTGTTGGTTTAGGTAATCCTGGAAAGGAATATGAGAATACTAGGCATAATACTGGGCGAATTTTGGTTAGTATTTTAGAAAAAAAGTTAAACCAAAATAAGATTAAATTTCTTACTCCGGACACTTTTATGAATAATTCTGGGAAAGCATTAGTTTCATTAATAAAAACAAAAAAGGATTTTAAAGATTTAGTGGTAATTTATGATGACATTGATTTACCACTTGGAAAAATGAAAATTTCCTTTAATCGGTCTTCGGGCGGACACAATGGTCTCGCTTCAATTATTAAAGCGTTAAAATCTGAAGAGTTTTTACGCATTAGAATTGGCATATCACCAGCAACACCGAAGGGTATAGTTAAAAAACCAAAAGGGGAGAAAGCAGTAATTAAATTTATTCTTGGAGAATTTAAAAAATCAGAATTAGAAATTCTTAAAAAACTTTCTAAAAAAGTTACTGAAGCGGTAGAAACCATTTTTAATGAAAGTAAAGAAAAGGCGATGAGTCTTTATAATTAATTTAATTTTTTTGTCATAATTACATGATGGATGATGCCCTTAAATTAGAAGAAAAAGATCCAGAAATAGAAGTTGGAGAAAAAAAATACCAAGAAATGCTGGCTCTTGTAAAAACAGCCGATTCTTCAATTGGCAATATTGCCGAAGGAGAGATGGTGAAATTTGGTACCAATTTTTATCAACTTTTTATGTCTATTGGATTAAGGGAATCAAAGCCGAATTCAGCATTTGTAAAAGTATATTTTGAAAAAGCTGAAGAATTATACGGAGATAAATGGAAAAAGTTTCTTCAAGAGAATACCGATCTAATAAATAAAATATTGAAAGCTTTAGAGGGAGTGGGGCTTCATGGAAAATTATGGAAGCTCTACAATGATCTTTTAATGAACCCAAAAACTCGTTATTTAGCAGATCGTGCAGACCGAGAGTTGAATTTAGAAAGCATTGCTATTAATGCTTGGAATAAACTTAACCCATTACTTAAACAAGCTAGTGAAACTATGGCTCAATATGGTATAAATCCAAAAGATTTTTACGGATAAAAAAGTTCCCCACAGTTCCCACAGGTCCGACCTGTGGAAATATGGTATGATGTATAAATGAGCCTAAGGAACTCTAGTCTAGTAGAAAAAGAATATTACCATATTTATAATCGAGGAAATGGTAAGAATAAAATTTTTAATTCTGAGAAGGATTATGACCGTTTTATTAAACTTCTTTATGTTTTCAATTCAGAAAAGAATTTTAAATTTCGAGATTCAATCGTTGATCAGAAAATTGACGCGTGGGATTTTGATAGAGGAGAGCCACTTGTTGAAGTATGTGCATGGGTTTTAATGCCTAATCACTTTCACATAATTTTAATTTCCCACAGGTCCGACCTGTGGACAGCTAATTATAATCCTATTACAGAATTTATGCGGAAACTTTCTACAGCTTATGCCATGTATTTTAATAAAAAACATAGCAGAACTGGATCACTTTTTGAGGGGAAATTTAAATCTAAAAATATTGGAAAAGAAAATTATTTTAATTATTTATTTTCCTATATTCATCTTAACCCAATAAAATTGATTCAATCAGATTGGCAAGAAAATGGAATAAAAAATAAAAAAGAAGCTATTTCTTATCTTGAGAATTTTTTGTACTCAAGTTTTCAAGATTTTAGTGGTATTTCTAGAAAAGAAGGAAGAATAATAAATAAAAATTCATTGCCGGAATCTTTTAAATATGATCATGTTGATGAACTTTTTGAATGGATTAATGACAACCCATAGGTCGGACCTATGGGTTTAAATCTCCTTCACTGCTTCGATGATGATGCTTTTTTCGTCGTTTTTATTGGAAACTTTTCCGGAAAGGGCAATACATTTTTCAGCCACTAATATATCCATACATTCTTTGAAGATAGAAGGAAAACAAACAGCTTCAATGGAATCAGTCAGGTCTGCAATTCTCAAAAAAGCCATACGCTCATTGTTTTTTGTTACAACTTGCCTGACGTTTTCTATAATTCCAGCAATCGTGATTTGCATACCATTGCCGAACTCTTCTTTTATTTTTTTTATATTAACAGTTCTTTTTTCAAGCTTATCACGTAAGCGGTCCAGAGGATGCCCTGAAATATAAAGTCCCAAAAGTTCTTTTTCCCAAAGTAATTTTTCTGCCTGGGTGGCAACTTTTCCAGCTTGTAATTTAAATTCTGGAGTTTTTATAGAAGTTTCACCGCCAAAAAGAGAAATTTGATTTTCATTTTGTTTAGAATTTTCATGGCTATATTCAAGCATCGCTTCTAGATTAAGGAGCAGGATTCCACGATCATTCCAATCATCCATACATCCTGATTTGATTAATGCTTCCATTGATTTTTTATTTAAATTTTTATGTTTAATTCTATCCAAAAAATTAGTAATTGATTTAAATTTTCCATTTAATTTTCTTTCAGCGATAATTGAATCAGATATATCTTTTCCTAAATTTTTAATGGTATAGAACCCGAATCTGATTTTTTCACTTTTATTTTCATTATTTATTTTAGTATTTTTTTCGCGCGCTAGACAAGTAAAGCCCCCATAACTTTCGTTGATATTCGGAGGGAGAATCGGAATGTTCATTTTCTTGCATTCCTCAATAATAATGGATATTTTTTCCACATCACCGGATTCAGCAGTAAGAATTGCAGCCATATATTCCACAGGATAATGGGCTTTCATATAGGCTGTTTGATAAGCTACCTTGCCATATGAAGCTGCGTGCGCTTTATTGAAACCATAAGCTTGGAACGGTTCAAAAAGTTTCCAAAGTTTTTCGGCAAATTCTGGAGTTTGGCCTCCCTTAATTATACCTTGGGTAAATTTTTCTCTTTGAGCGGCCATTTCTTTGGGAATTTTTTTACCGACAGCCTTGCGGAATTTATCTGCTTCTTCCCAGTTATAGCCAGCGAGTTCTATTGCCGAGAAAAGTAAATCATCCTGATAAACAATTAATCCATATGATTCTCCTAAGAATTTTTTCATTCGTGGATCTAAATATTTTACAAGTTCGGGATTATGTTTGCGTTTGATATATTCTGGGATTGATTCCATTGGACCAGGGCGATAAAGCGCGACCATGGCATTGATGTCATGGATAGAAGTGGGTTTTAATTCTTTTAAATATCTGGTCATTCCAGAACCGTTTAACTGAAATAAGCCTTCTGTCTGGCCTAGGGCTAAAAGTTCAAAAGTTTTTCGATCATCAAGCGGAATGTTATCTATGTCTATGTTTATATTATAAAAGTTTTTAACCAGACTTATGGCATCTGCTAAAATTGCAAGATTTCTGATTCCCAAAAAATCAAATTTTAAAAGTCCAGCATCTTCAGCGCTATACATATCATATTGAGTAATTATTTTTCCACCCTTGGGGTCGAATTGAGTTGGCATATATTCATAGATTGGATGAGGTGCGATAACTACCCCAGCAGCATGGACAGAAATGTGTCGGACACAGCCCTCTAATTTTTTTGCTAAATCTATTATTTCTCTAGTATCTTTTTCTTTTTTATAAGCGTCTCTTAATTCTGGCACTATTTCCATTGCATGATCTATGGTCATAGGCATACCTTGGGAACCCATTGGAATCATTTTTGAAATTCTATCTCCAATAGCATAAGGGTAGGTGAGCGCTCGGGCGACATCACGAATAGCACCTTTAGCCATCATTGTACCGAAGGTTCCAATTTGGGCAACCTTATCTTCGCCGTATTTTTGCTTTACATATTCAATCATCTCGTCCCTGCGATTATCGGCATAGTCCATATCGATATCAGGCGCTGATGGGCGAAAAGGATTTAAAAATCTTTCAAAAGGAAGCTTGTACTCAATTGGGTTTATGTTAGTAATACCTAAAAGATAAGTAACCATTGAACCTGCGACTGAACCTCGGATGGCGCTTAAAATGCCATTTTCTTTAGCGTAACGGAGGAGGTCGCCGACTACCAAAAAATATGGAGAATACCCTTTATCACAAATAATTCTTAGTTCATATTCCACTCGTTCTTTAATTTCTGGATTTTCTTGTAGCTTTAGTTTTTTAAATCCAGCATAGGTAAGTTCGCGCAATTTTTCATCGTAAGTCTTTCCGTCCTCTATTTTAAAATCGGGAAAAACCCAGCGACCCAATTCTAATTTTAGGTTGCATAAATCAGCAATTTTTAGAGTGTTAGTAACAGCTTCGGGTGTTTCTTTGAAAAGTTCCTGGGCTTTTTTAAAATCAATAAATGAATAATCATCTTCGCCAAAAGAAAATTTATTTTCATCTTTTATATCAGAGTTGGTTTGGATGGCGAGTAGTGTTTCATGGGCCTTATTGTCTTCAGCACAAGGGTAATGCGAATCAATGGTCGCCACTAGTGGAATATTGAATTTTTGGCTTAATTTAATCAAACCTTGACGAACCTCTTCATCTCCCGGTAATGTTTGGTGTTTCATTATTTCCAAAAAATAATTTTCTTGTCCAAAAATTTCCTGATACTCTTTTATTATTTTCTCCGCTTTTTCTATATCTTTATTGGCCAGGGTGCGGGAGAGTTCTCCTCCCAGACATCCGGAAAGCGCGATGATACCGTCGCTATATTTTCTTAATATTTCTCTATCTATTCTGGGTTTATAATAGAAGCCCTCTAAATGGGAAATTGTTACCATTCTCATTAAATTTTTATAACCGGTAATATTTTTTGCCAATAAGGTGAGGTGGTATCTTTTATTGTCAATTCCAGGGTCTTTATCTAGTCGACTGCGGTTGGCAACATAAGCTTCTACTCCGATAATCGGTTTAATTCCGGCCTTTTTCGCTAATTTATAAAATTCAATTGCCCCATACATATTGCCATGGTCCGTGAGGGCAATCGCAGGCATCTTGAATTTTTTTGCCAAATCTATCAAATCTTCAAGTTTAGAAAGTCCATCCAGCAATGAATAGTGGGAGTGAACGTGGAGATGTATGAATTTTGTTTCTTCTGCCATTTTTCTATAATAGCACATTTTATTTTGTTGTTTTATTTACTTTTGCTATAATATAACTATGAATAAAATACGAGTGGGCATTAATGGTTTTGGGAGAATTGGCAGAGCTTTTTTAAAAGTTGCTTGGGATAAACCTGAGATTGAAATTGTGGCGATAAATGATTTAGGGGATATTGCTAATATGGCTTATTTGCTTAAATATGACACAGTTTATCGAGAGTGGAATCACGATATTAAAATAGATGGAGATTGTTTAGTGATTGACGAAAAAAAGGTAAAAGTTTTAGTGGAAAAAGATCCGAGTATTCTTCCTTGGAAAGATTTAGGAGTGGATGTAGTGGTGGAATCAACCGGACTTTTCACTACTTATGAAAAAGCCAAAATGCATTTGGATGCTGGGGCTAAAAAAGTTGTTATTTCTGCTCCGGTGAAACCCTCCTCCGCCGAGGCTACGGAAGGGCAAGGGATGGCTAAGGGAGAAACAATTCTTTTAGGTGTGAATGAAGAAAAATTTGGCACCTGTAATATTACTTCCAATGCTTCTTGTACAACCAATGCCGCTTCGCCCTTGATTGCGATTTTAGATGAAGCACTTGGCGTAGAGAAAGCACTTTTAAATACAGTGCATGGTTATACGGCTAGTCAGGCAATAGTAGATAGTCCTAATAAAAAAGATTTTCGTGAAGGTCGGGCTGCCGCTCAAAATATTGTGCCTAGTTCTACTGGAGCAGCGATTGCAGTAACTAAAGCATTCCCAAAACTAGAAGGTCTTTTTGACGGGATAGCTATGCGGGTGCCGGTACCGGCAGGATCTATGGTAGATATTACTTTTATCGCGAAACGAGCTACCACCACAGAAGAAGTGAATGAAATTCTTAAAAAAGCTACCTTAGATGTTCGCTGGAATAAACTTTTTGCGATTACGGAAGAGCCCCTTGTTTCCAGTGATATTTTAGGAAGTCATTACGGATGTATTGCTGATTTGAAAATGACGCGTGTAATTGGGGGAAATTTAGTAAAAGTAATGGGGTGGTATGATAATGAAATGGGATACACTTACACTCTCGTTGAGCATGTTATTAAAACTGGTAATACTATAAAATAGAAATAAAATCGGGGTTGACTAAAAAAGTCAATAACCCCGATTTCTCCGATGTCCTCATGATTCCTCATGAGGAGGGAGGAGCTTCCGCTCGTCCTCGTTGCAGGTGAGTCTCATGAGATTCACCTCCTTTCTTTTGAATTTTTTGAACTCATTGTTCAATTAAAGATTAGCTTCTTTGCTGGCAAATGTTAAGTTTTTTAACATTTGCCTTGTAATTTAGCCTTTTTGTTAAATTTAAAAGAATTTTTTAAAAATATACTTGTCTATATTTCTTGTTTACTGGTATAATATATTTATTATGAAAATATATATTGGCACAGATCATGCAGGGTATGTATTAAAAGAAAAATTAGTCTCATCTCTTAAGGGTCAGGGACATGAAGTCATTGACAAGGGCGCTTTTAAATATGACGAAGATGATGATTATCCAGATTTTGTTGTTCCAGTTGCTCGAGCAGTTTCTAAAGATCCTGATAATGTAAAAGGCATTATTCTGGGTGGTACAGGAGAAGGAGAAGCTATTGCGGCAAATAAATTTCCCCATGTTCGAGCAGTGGTTTATTACGGTAATGCTAAGCCTGTCGTAGAAAATGAATCAAACATCATCGTTCGTTCAAGGGAACACAATAATTCAAATATTCTTTCTCTGGGGGCGAGATATTTTACTGAAGAGTCCGTAATGGGTGCGGTTGATCTTTGGCTTAATACTCCTTATAGTTTTGACGAAAGGCATATTCGCCGTTTGGCAAAAATAGACCAAATAGATATAGATAAAAAAGATTAAACTATGCCTGAAATAGTTCCTGCAATTTTAGAAGAAGATTATGATGATTTAAAAGATAAAATTGCTTTAGTGCGGGGGGTTGTTCCAGTGGTGCAGATAGATTTTTGTGACGGGATTTTCGTTTCTACCCGCACTTGGCCTTTTTCTTCCGGCGGTGGAGCAGACGAGCATTTTCAAAAAATTTTAAACGAAGAAGAAGGAATGCCTTTTTGGGAAGATGTTGATTTTGAGCTTGACTTGATGGTGGCGGATGCGGTGGAAAATTTTGATATTTACACTAAGCTTGGTCCAAAAAGAATAATTTTTCACATTGAAGCCGTGGGGGACTTGGAAGAATTTAAAGATTTTCTGGAAGGGATTGATTTGTATATTAAAGATTGTATTGAAATAGGGGTAGCCATAAATCCAGCTACGTCTTTGGAGCAAATTTTTCCCTTAATTCCGCATATAGATTTTTTGCAATGTATGGGGAACGATAAAATTGCACACAAAGGCGTTGCTTTAGATGAGCAAGTTTATAATAAAATTAAAATTTTACGGGAAAAATTTTCTGATTTGCCAATTGCAGTTGATATTGGTGTCAATAAAATAACCGCGCCACTTTTGATTGAGGCCGGAGCGACAAAACTTATTGCTGGTTCGGCTATTTTCAAAACTGATGATATAATTGGAACGATAGAAAAATTTAGAAACTTATAAATATGCTCACGGAAGAAAAAATTTTAGAATTAGAGAAGAAAGCGAACGATATTCGCATTTCTATTATTGAAATGTTGATGGAAGCAAAATCTGGACACACCGCCGGATCTCTTGGGATGGTGGATATTTTTACTCTTTTTTATTTTTATATTTTAAAACAAAACCCTAAAAACCCAGCTTGGGAGGAGCGAGACAGAGTGGTGCTCTCTAATGGACACATTTGTCCGGTACTTTATGCAACTATGGCACACGCGGGGTATTTTCCGGTGGAAGAATTAAAAACTTTAAGAAAATTCGGTGCCAGACTACAGGGTCATCCACATCGGGAATATTTACCGTATGTTGATACTTCGTCTGGGCCCTTAGGTTCGGGGCTTTCGCAGGCCGTCGGTATGGCAATTGCTGATAAAATAGATGGCAAAGACAAAAGTAGATTTATTTATTGTTTTATTTCTGATGGGGAACTTGATGAAGGAAATACTTGGGAAGCAGTAATGCTGGCAGGGAAATATAAATTAAGAAATTTGATTGCTGTTGTTGATAGAAATAATATTCAGATTGAAGGATTTACTGAGGACGTGATGCCACTCGAGCCTCTGCATAGTAAATGGAAAAGTTTTAACTGGCATATAATAGAAGTTTCTGGACATAACCTTCAATCTTTAAATGAAGTTGTTGAAGAAGCCCAAGTAAATAAAGGAAAGCCGACGGTTATTATTGCACACACTATACCGGGTAAGGGCGTAAAAGAGTTTGAAAAAAATTATAAATGGCATGGCAAAGCTCCCAGTAAAGAAGAAGGGGAAATGGCGTTGAGGGAATTAAGAAATTTTAGATTTTAAAAAAGATATAATGTTAAATCCCAAATTAAAATTAAATCCAAAGGTGTTCAATGCAGATTGCGAACAAGTGCCTATACGAAAAGGTTTCGGACAGGGACTGTTGCAGGCCGGAGAGGTAAACGAAAACATCGTTGGACTTTCTGCTGACTTGACCGAGAGTACTCAGATGAATTTATTTGCGGATAAATTTCCAGAAAGATTCATACAAGTAGGTGTTGCCGAGCAAAATTTAGTTACAGTGGCCTCTGGAATGGCTGCGATGGGCAAGATTCCCTTTTGTTCTTCTTATGCGATGTTTTCTCCTGGGAGAAACTGGGAACAAATCAGGACGACGATTGCTTACAATGATAGAAAAGTGGTAATTGTAGGTTCACATTCAGGTATTTCTGTTGGTCCTGATGGGGGAAGCCATCAATCTCTGGAAGATATTGCTTTGATGCGGGTGATGCCGAACATGAATGTGATTTCTCCCTGTGATAGTATTGAAGCAAAAAAAGCAACATTAGCACTTGCCAAGGAGGGTAAAGAAAGAAAACCTTCATACCTACGTTTGGTTCGGGAAAAAACTCCAATTATCACTACCGAAGAAACTCCTTTTAATATAGGCAAAGCAGAAATTTATTGGATGCCGGAGGTGGGACTGGCGCAAGTGGGAATAATTGTAACTGGTGGATTAATGCATCGTACACTATTGGCCGTTAAAGAATTGGAGCAAGAGGGAATAAAAACAAAAGTAATGAATTTATCTTCTATTAAGCCGATAGACAGTGAAGCTATTATTGCTTTAGCTAAAGAATGCAAGAAAATTGTAACCGTGGAAGAACATCAAATTGCCGGAGGAATGGGCTCGGCTGTGGCAGAAGTTTTAGCGCAAAATTTTCCTGTACCAATAGAATTTATCGGAGTGCACGATCAGTATGGTCAATCAGGTACACCAAACGAACTCATCGAACATTATGGTATGGGTAAAGATACTATAAAAGAAGCGGTAAAAAAAGTTTTAAAGAGAAAATAAAACGACTAGGTCTTGCCTAGTTGACTAGGCAAGACCTAGTCGTTTTTAGAGCACTTCAAAGCTTGATAATCTCTCGGCGCTGTTTTTAGATATTCTTCCAATTTTTCGCGAGAGAGGAGGCCTTTTTGCGCGCCAATTTCCTGGACGACGGACATTGAATTTATTGGCCCCCAGGCAAGAGCCTCTAATGGGGTTTTACCTAAAGCGAGTGCTGCTGTGAAGGTGGCAGAAAAAGCATCTCCAGCGCCAGTGCGGTCAAGAGGAGGAGCAATATCGGGATAAACTGGGATATGCCAAAGTTCATCATTTAAATAAAGATAAGCACCCTCCGGCCCGTCAGATAGAACGACTATTTTCGGTCCTAGAGATTTAATTCCTTTTGATAATTCCAAAACTGTTTGATTTTTATCATTGTTTATATTTTCTTTCCCTAAAATTTTTTTTGCTTCTTCAACATTAGAGAAAAATATTTCTGTTCTTTGGTAAATGTCTTTTAATTTTTCGGTACCAAGCTTTATTTGAAAAGTTCCCGGTTGAAAAGCGAGCTTGGTGTCGGGATAATTTTGTAAATATTTTAATATTTTGGCGTGATATTCTAAAGAATTTTCTGCCAATGAGCTTAAGTAAACCCAACTTGCTTCAGTTAATTTTGGAAATTCATAATCAAATTTCGTATGTTTAATCAAAATTGTTCGGTCCACATCATACCAAAGAACATAATGATAATTCGTATTTTTATTTTTTTCTGTGAGAATGTAGTCAGTAATAATTTTATTATTTTTTAAGCTTTCTAAGCAATCTTGTCCATGTTTATCATTGCCGATATGAGCAATTAAAGCGGAACGCAGACCTAAGCGGGCGGAAGCGACTGTGGCATTTGGGCTATTGCCGACCGCTGGTATTACCGTTACTGATTCATAAGGCACCTTGTCTCCGAAACGTAAACATAACTCGCAATCATCCGTGTTTAATTTGCAATGTACGTGTGCATCTCTTAATCTGATAAAAGCATCAATAACAATATCCCCAATTGCTAAAAAGTCTATTTTATTATCTTTTTCGCTCATGATATTATTATAACATATTCTTTTATAAAATATAAAAATCGTAATTATGTCTAAAAAACTTATTTTGGTTTTTGTGTTAGTTTTTTTCTTTTTTTGGTTTAATTTAGCGAGAGCGGAAGTGGTAATAAATGAGATAATGTATGCACCAGCAAGTGGTAGTAATTATGAATGGGTTGAAATTTTTAATTCTGGCACCACATCGATTGATTTACAGGGATGGAGATTTTTCCATGGAGAAACAAATTCGGGTCCTTTGACCCTGAGAAATGGTAGCACAACTATATTACAACCATTAGAATATGCAATTATTGCAAAAAGTCCATCAGTTGTTACTGATTATGCTTGGTTAAATTTTTCTAACATGATTTTAAGTGCATCTACCCTTTCTCTTCCAGATGATGCTGATAATACATATATTGCTATTGCCTCTGACACCAATAAAACAATAAGTAATTCAGTAATTTATGATACTAGTTTAGGAGGAAGTAAAGATTCGGGAAATTCTTTATCAAAAATAAATAATATTTGGGTAGGTGCTACGCCAACCCCAGGAACATCAAATGAAACTATATCTCCACCTCCTCCACCAGTTGATGATTCAAGTAATGATGACTCTAATTCTTCCGATAACAACAACAGTTCTTCTGCAAGCGGGAGTACTCCTAAAGTAGCTGAAATTCAAAAAATTAAAACTCAAATTATAGGGAAGACACTTGGTTTCGTTGGTTTACCATTGTCTTTAGATGCGACGACTTTAGGTTTAAGCGGAGAACAATTACGTTATGGAAAATATTTTTGGAATTTTGGTGATGGTGATTCAAAAGAAACGGAAATAATGTATAGTGGAAAATTTACCCATATTTATTTTTATCCGGGTGATTATGTTATTTCT